>Ga0256404_1000029_pt1 | contig 287465 bp, 277 predicted proteins | sample RumenRJG_01DNA_FD_185990 | JGI IMG/M metagenome (GOLD analysis project Ga0256404, IMG submission 185990) | Bovine rumen microbial communities from Lethbridge, Alberta, Canada - RJG_01 | ecosystem: Host-associated > Mammals > Digestive system > Stomach > Rumen | place: Canada: Alberta... | reverse complement strand
ATTTATATTATCACAATTCAAACAATTTGTCAATACCTTTTTTCGATATTTTTTTGTCCGATTGCGTCTGCTCTCAAACGACAGCTTATTTATATTAACAGATATTTTCCCCTTTGTCAACACTTTTTTGCAAACTTTTTTAATTATTTTTTTGGTGTACATATGTTGTATTTTCCGGGAAAATTTCTTCTATATATAGTATGCTATTTTGCATTGATATTAATGTACTCGGCGCAGAGTTTTGAATATATCATTTTCTGACCTGAATACAAGCTGTAATATCCCGACAGCATATAGCTGACAAAAATTGCCGCCGCATACAATAAAATTCCCTGTGCGCCGAAAAGTTCTATCGCAAGAACGAGCGAAGCCATCGGACTGTTTACCACGCCGACAAACAATGCCGCAATGCCGATTGCCGCCGAAAACTGCGGAGGAAGTCCGAAAAGCGGACCTATGACACAGCCGAAGGTTGCGCCTATAAAGAACGTTGGGATAATCTCGCCGCCCTTAAATCCGCACCCTATGGTTACGGCAGTAAAAATAATTTTAAGCACAAACGCAAAATTATTTGCCTCGCCGCCGATTGCACGTTCTATAATATCCATACCTGCGCCGTTATAGTCACGTGTTCCCACCGCATACGTAAGCGCAATAATCGCCGCACCGCCTATGGCGGCTCTTAAATAATCGTTTTTGATAAGCTTATGGGCGTATATGCCCGTATACTTCATTACCGAGCAGAAAACAATGCTCAAAAGCGCACAAAGCACGCCCAAAGCCATTACGCCGGCAACAGTTTTAAAATTTGTATCGGGGACAAGAGCAACCGCAAACCGCACGGGGTGATTTCCGTAAAGGGACGATATGAAAAACGCCGTATACGACGCCACAAGGCACGGCACGAGCGCAGAATAATATATCACGCCCACGCTTATAACCTCCATTGCGAAGAAAACCGCTGTTACGGGCGTACCGAACAGCGCAGAGAACACGGCGCTCATTCCGCACATAACAACAATCGGCATATTTTTGCTGTCGAGCCGAAACAATCTGCCCGAGGCAAAGCCTATACTGCCGCCGAGCTGCAATGCGGCGCCCTCTCTGCCGGCAGATCCGCCGCACAGATGCGTAAGCGCAGTCGAAACGAATATCAAAGGCGCCATAACGAGCGGAATTTTATCCTCCGAGCGCACCGTGGAAATTATACAATTCGTTCCCGGGTCGTGTTTCAGATTTGTTTTCCTGTATAAAAACGTTATCACAACTCCTGCAAGCGGAAGAAAGAACAGCAGATACCCATGCTCCATCCGCATTGCGGACGCCCAGTCGACCGTTTTATGAAACGCTCCGCCGACTATTCCGCCGACAATACCCGTCACGCTCGCAACAACGGCAAACCTTACAAACACCTTTGCGTAATTTCCTGCCGAAAGCAGTTTCTTCTTAATTATATCCCACATATTTTCCACCCCAAAAATTAACTGCAGCAAAGCGCCGTGCGTTTTGCTGCAGCTACAATTTATTTTACTATAAGACTTTCGCCCGTCATTTCCTCCGGCTTGGGAAGGTTCATCATCTCAAGCATTGTCGGACACAAATCGCATAGTCTGCCCGGCTTAAGCTTTACATCGCCCTGACCGATAACTATCATCGGAACGGGGTTTGTGGTATGCGCCGTAAACACCGATTTTGTTTCGGGGTCAAGCATACAGTCCGCATTGCCGTGATCGGCGGTGATTATTGCTTTGCCGCCCTTTGCAAGAATTGTATCGACAAGCTTGCCGACGCACTCGTCAACTGCCTCAACGGCTTTTACAGCTGCATCGAATATGCCCGTATGTCCGACCATATCGCAGTTTGCGTAGTTTAAGATTATAACGTCGAACTTATCCTCGTTTATAGCTTCGCACGCAGCGTCACACACTTCGTATGCGCTCATTTCCGGCTTTAAATCAAACGTTTTGACATCGGGGGATTTTATAAGTATTCTCTCCTCGCCGTCAAACTGCTTTTCCTCGCCGCCGTTAAAGAAGAACGTTACGTGAGCGTATTTCTGCGTTTCCGCAATTCTGAGCTGAGTCATACCCTGCTCCGAAACGTATTCGCCGAACGTCATTTTGAGCTGTTCGGGCGGATATGCAACGGTTACGTTCGGCATTTCCGCATCGTACTGCGCCATACACACATAGTTTACAGGGAAATACTTACGCTCAAAACCCTTGAAATCGGGGTCTGCAAACGCACGTGTAATTTGTCTTGCACGGTCGGGGCGGAAGTTTATCATTATAACGCTGTCGCCCTCTTTTATTGTTCCTTCCTTATCTATAACGGTCGGAACGATAAATTCGTCCGTTACGCCGTTTGCGTATGAATTTTCAATCGCCTCGACAGGGTCATTCTCGGAAACGCCCTCGCCCTTAACCATTGCATTATAGGCTTTTTCCACTCTGTCCCATGCGTTGTCACGATCCATTGCGTAGAAACGTCCGCACAGCGTGGCAACCTTGCCGACGCCTATTTCGTGCATTTTTTCCACAAGCTCTTTCATATACTCAACGCCCGATGTGGGGGGCACGTCACGTCCGTCATGGAAAGAATGTACGTACACCTTTTCAAGACCGTTTCTCTTTGCCATTTCGAGCAGTCCGTAAAGATGCTCGTTATGCGAATGAACGCCGCCGTCCGACAAAAGTCCTATAAAGTGCAGTGCCTTGCCGTTTTCCTTTGCTTTGAGCATTGCGTCCTTTAAGGCTTTGTTTTCAAAAATCTTTCCGTCCTCAATATCCTTTGATATTTTAACGAGCATCTGATAAACAACTCTGCCGGCGCCTATATTGGTATGACCGACCTCGCTGTTTCCCATCTGTCCGTCGGGAAGTCCCACCGCAAGTCCGCTTGCCTGAAGCTGCGTATTGGGGTACTGTGCGAAATATTTGTCCAAATTAGGCTTTTTCGCCGCCGCTATGGCGTTTCCCTCGGTCGTTTTATTAAGACCGTAGCCGTCCATTATAATAAGGGCAATTGGTTTTTTTGCCATTGTAATTAGTCCTTTCTGTGCCTTATTCAGCCGCTTTTGTGATTGTTGCGAAATCCGGCGCTTTCAGCGATGCGCCGCCGATAAGTCCGCCGTCGATATTCGGCTTTGCAAGAAGTCCGGCGCAGTTTCCGGCATTCATACTTCCGCCGTACTGGATTGTGATAGCTGCGGCTGTCTTTTCGTCATAAAGTCCTGCGAGGATTTTTCTTATTCCGCTGCATACTTCCTCTGCCTGATCGTCCGATGCGGTTTTGCCCGTTCCGATTGCCCAGATAGGCTCATATGCAACAACAACCTTTGCGGCATCTTCTGCCGAAATGCCTGCAAACGCTTTCTTTATCTGAATGGCAATCCAGTCAAGCGTAATGCCCGCTTCTCTCTGTTCAAGGCTTTCACCGCAGCAAACTATAGGAATTATGCCCTTTGAAAGAGCTTTCTTTGCTTTTAAATTAACTGTTTCGTCTGTTTCGTTGTTATATTCACGTCTTTCGCTGTGACCGATTATAACGTACTGAACACCTAAATCCGCAAGCATATCTGCGCTTACTTCGCCCGTGAATGCGCCCTTGTCCTCAAAATGAAGATTTTCAGCGCCGATTTTTACGTGAGTACCCTTTGCCGCTTCAACAGCCGGAGCAAGGCACACGTAAGGAGTACAGCAAACAACCTCGCATGATGCGCCCTTTGTAGCCTCAACGACTTCTTTTACAAAATCATATGTTTCCGACGGAAGCTTATTCATCTTCCAGTTTCCCGCAATAATATATTTTCCCATTTTAATGTTCCTCCGATTTTTATTTTTGAAATGCGCCGTTTATTATTTATCTGTAAGAGCCGCAATACCCGGAAGTTCCTTGCCTTCGAGGAATTCCATTGACGCACCGCCGCCTGTTGAGATATGGCTCATCTTGCTGCCGAGTCCTGCCTTGTTTACTGCCGCTACGCTGTCGCCGCCGCCGATGATTGTTGTAGCGTCAAGGTCTGCAAGTACCTGTGCGATTGCATTTGTGCCTTTTGCGAAGTTCGGCATTTCAAATACGCCCATAGGTCCGTTCCATACAACCGTTTTTGCGTCCTTTAATACGTCTGTGAACAATGCAACCGATTTCGGTCCGATGTCAAGTCCCATCCAGCCGTCTTCAATTCCGTTTTCGGCAATCTTTGATTCGGAATCGTTTGAAAATTCCTTTGCAACAACGGTATCTATCGGAAGAACCAGCTTGTCGCCCGCTTCGTCAAGCATTTTCTTTGCATAGTCGATGAAATCCGGCTCGAGAAGCGATGTTCCCGTACCTTTACCCTGTGCCGCCATAAACGTATACGCCATACCGCCGCCTATGATAAGCTTGTCCACCTTTTTAAGAAGGTTTTCTATAACTGATATTTTTGACGATACCTTTGAACCGCCGAGAATTGCAACGAGGGGTCTTACGGGGTTATTTACTGCATTGCCGAGGAACTTTATTTCCTTTTCGATAAGGTAGCCTGCTGCTGCCGGCTTAAGATACTGAGTTACGCCTACATTTGAGCAGTGCGCTCTGTGTGCCGTACCGAAAGCGTCGTTTACGAATACGTCAGCAAGAGATGCAAGCTCTTTTGAGAACTCGTCCACATTCTTTGTTTCTTCCGCTCTGTAACGTGTGTTTTCGAGAAGAACAACGTCGCCGTCATTCATTGCGGCAACTGCTGCTTTTGCGTGTTCTCCGACTACGTTGTCGTCAGCCGCAAAGATTACTTCCTTGCCGAGCTTTTCCGACAGTCTTTTTGCAACCGGTGCAAGCGAAAGCTCCGGCTTAGGCTCGCCCTTGGGCTTACCCATATGTGAGCAAAGGATAACCTTTGCGCCGTTATCTATAAGGTACTGAATTGTAGGAAGTGCACCCACGATACGGTTTTCATCGGTAATGTTTCCGTTTTCATCGAGGGGAACGTTGAAGTCACATCTTACGAGGACTTTTTTGCCTTTTACTTCAATGTCTTCTACTGTTAATTTGTTGTACATAGTAAAAATTCTCCTTTACTTTTCTTATTAACCGCAGGGGCGGTCATTTTTACCTTATTCTATTGTATATTAATTTCATATTTTTTTCAAGTAATTATCTGAAATTTTGTTAAAAACTTCTCAAATTTATTATCCAAACGCCCGCTAATATACCTATTATATCACTTATTACCGCACAGGGAATAACTCTACGGGTATATTTTACCTTTGTACCGGCAAAATATACGCACAGGCAGTAAAAGGTTGTTTCGGTCGAACCCATTATTACGGAGGCAATCATTCCCTGTTTTGAGTCTGCGCCGAACGTGTTTAAAATATCGGCAAGGATACCCAAAGAACCGCTCCCCGAAACGGGGCGGATAAGCGCAAGCGGCATTACCTCGGGCGGAATGTGCAGAAAATCGGTCACGGGGGATATAAAGCGGATTATCATATCAATCGCTCCCGACACACGGAGCATTTGCGCGGCGGTTATGACGGCAAGGAGCGACGGAAGTATTTTTACGACCGTCCGAAGTCCGTCCGCCGCACCCTCGGTAAAGGCGGCGTAGGCGTCCGTCCGTGTTTTCAGCGCAAAAATTATTACGGCGGCGATAACCGACGGGATAACGTACTGCATAAATTATTTCCTCCATACTCTGCACACAAGCTTCGTTACGATAATTGCGGACGCCACCGATATTGCGGACGCAATCCACACGGGCGCAACTATGCCGAACGGGTCGGCACTGCCGCAGGCGGTGCGCAGGGCTATCACCGTTGACGGCACAAGCTGAAAGGACGTTGTATTTAAAACCACAAACATACACATTGCGTCCGAGGCATAGAGAGGCGTTTTGTTTTCACGGTCAAGCTCGCCCATTGCGTTAATGCCCGTGGGCGTGGCGGCGTTTCCCATGCCGAGTATATTTGCGGTAATATTCATTGTTATGTATTCCCTCGCTTTTTTGCCCGTATGCGGAAACAGCCGCTTTATAAGCGGTGAAAGAAGGCGGCGGAATTTTTCGGATATGCCCGATTTTTCCGCCGCTTTTAAAATTCCCGACCAAAAGCACAACGCACCCGCTATGGAAAGCGCCGTCTGCAAAGCCATTGCCGCACCGTCAAATGCGGCGGCGGCGGTTTCCTCCACACAGCCGTTTATCACGGCGGCGGCAAAGGAAACGAGTATCATTCCGCACCAGATATAATTCATACCGCACCGCCCCTCAAAAAATTTGTTTATTTCCCTTTAAATTTATGAAACGGTATGATATAATATAACCGCAAGAAAACCGAAAAGGGAGATGCAAAATGTACGGATACCGTATTTTTCACGAAAAAATAATGAACAGGCTCATAGACAACGTGCGCAATAAAACACATTCGCACGCATATATTTTCGAGGGCAAGGATATGCCTGACATAAAAACCGGCGCAGAGCTGTTTGCCGCCGCACTGACGTGCCTTAACACACGCTCCGCACCGTGCGGAACGTGCCGTTCGTGCATAGAATCGACAGCCGGAACAAATCCCGATATTATACACGTATGCCGTGAAATTGAGGACGGAAAGCAGAAGAAAACTCTCGGCATAGAGCCTGTGCGAAACGCCGTGCATGACGCACAGATACGCCCGTTTAACGCACCGTTCAAGGTGTATATAATCGAAGACGGGCATTTAATGACGGAAGAGGCGCAGAACGCATTTTTGAAAACGCTCGAGGAGCCGCCCGAATACGCCGTATTTATAATACTTACGCCGAGCACCGAGCCGCTTTTGCAGACGGTGCTTTCAAGAGCGGTACTGATACATTTTCCGCTCGTTACCGACAGCGTTACGGAAAAATATATACGTGAAAAATATCCCGATGAGGAATACCGCATAAATTTTCTCGTCAATTACTGCGGCGGCGTGCCGACCGATGCGGACAAGATTATTGAAAACGAAAATTTTGAGCCCTTGCGCAAAAAAACGCTTGAGCTTTTACCGCTGCTTTTTTCAAAAAACACGGCGGACGCATTTTCGATACAGGAATTTTTTAAGGAAAATGCGGACGATACCGATATGATTTTGGATTTTTTCATATCGTATCTGCGTGATATTGTGATTATTTTATGCGGCTCATCGGAGCGGATAATAAACACCGACAAGGCGGATTTTCTTCGGAGAGTATCTTCGGGAGTTCCGGCGCATCTTTGTGTAAAGGCGGTAAATGAAGCCATAAAAACCAAAGATATGCTCAACAGATCGGTAAAACAGAGCGCCGCAATTATGCATTTTGCACTTTCTTTAAAAAAGTGTTGACAAATATTATGAGGTAATGCTATAATAAGTCTGTAGGTGTAGAAACGGAGGTATAATTATGAAAGCAACAGGAATTACAAGAAAAGTAGACGAGCTCGGAAGAATAGTTCTTCCTATCGAGCTGCGTAGAGTGAACGGTATCGAAATTAAGGATACTGTCGAGATTTACACAGAGGGCGACAAGATTATTTTAAAGAAATATGCGCCGGCATGTATGTTCTGCGGCGAAGCTGACAATGTAATCCCGTATAAGGGCAAGAACATCTGCCCCGATTGTGCGAAGATTATTGGTAAGCTTGCAGAAACTGCTGAATAAATCGAATAAAAAAAGAAGCTGTAAATTTTTACAGCTTTTTTTTGTGTCGATGAGGGCGTTTTACCTTTGCTGATCCGCATTTGTAGGGGACGATGCCTTTCATCGTCCCTAATTAAACCGCACAACGTTTCGGGTTGATGCGGGCATCAACCCCTACGGATACGTTTTCAATAATGGCAAGCTAAACCGCCCAAAATCAACACCGTTCGCCGTAGGGCAGGGGCTTGCTCCTGCCGAAAATGCACATCGTATAGCACTTTTTTCGGGTCGATGTGGGCATCGTCCCCTACCGGTATTTGTTCACATTTGTGATACATTTCGGATTGACGGGGGCAATTTATTTCCGTTTTCTTATATCACATAAAACAATATGCAAAACATATGCAATATACTTCCTGCCAAAACAAACAAATGAAAAACCGAATGCATATATCTTTTCTTTTTGAACAAATAATAGAACACTGCGCCTATGGTGTAGCACACGCCGCCGAGTACCAGAAACGCCGTACCGCCGGCGGTGAGCATTATTGCCGTCGGCTTAAACGCAAACACAATGCACCAGCCCATTAATATATAGCACACTGCCGAAAATTTGCGGTTTGATTTTATATCTATCGAATTTAACGTTATTCCCAGTGCCGCCGCCGCCCATATAACGCCGAACACCGTCCAGCCGAGCGGTGCGGAATATTCACGCAAGGAGCAGAGTGCAAGCGGAGTATATGTTCCTGCAATCAGCAAAAATATTGAGCAATGGTCTATTATCTGAAACACCTTTTTTGCCATAAGTCTCGGACTTAAGCCGTGATACACGCTCGACATTGTGTACAGAATAACCATTGACGCTCCGTATATCGTACTACTTACCACGCCGTATACGTTTTTGTGGATTGCCGCAAATATGACGCACAGCGTGAGCGCCGTTATTCCGACCGCTCCGCCGGCAATATGCGATACCATATTGAATATTTCCTCGCCCTTTGTGTATGAGGGGAGTTTTCTGTCCGATAATTTTTCACGTTTCATTTTAGTCTCCTTTGATTTCGGGTCGATGAGGGCATCGACCCCTACCGATATTTGTTTGCGTTTGTGCTGTACTTCGGGTCGATGAGGGCATCGACCCCTACCGATATTTGTTTACGTCTGTGCTGTACCCCGGGTCGATGTGGGCATCAACCCCTACCGGTATTTGTTTGCGTTTGTGCTGTACTTCGGATTGATGCGGGCATCGACCCCTACAAATTGCGTTTGCAATAATTATACCACATTTCCGCACAATTGTAAACACACTTTATCTGCTTTTCACTTTTAAACTGCTTCCTTTTTCCGTCTTGGTTATTTCTATCCCGGCAGCGATATTCTCCTTTAATATACCCACGTGCGAGATTATTCCTATCACCGCATCGGAGCGTTTCATTGTGCCGAGGATTGAGAGTGCGTCCGAAACAGAGGCGCTGTCAAGTGTGCCGAAGCCTTCATCTATAAACATTGCGCCCATCTCTATTCCGCCCGACTGCGTGCGGATAACCGAGGATAATCCTATCGAAAGGCTCAGAGCCGCAAGGAATTTTTCTCCGCCGGAGAGCGTTGTAACGGGACGGTTTTTTGCTGAAAAACGGTCATAGACCGAAAATTCCAGTCCCTTTATGCGTGATGAACCGCTCGACTCATCGGAGCGGTACAGCTTGTACCGTCCGCCATGCACGTTTTCGAGCAGTCTGTTGGCGGAGGTTATAACCGAGGAGAGCATAATTCCGAGCATATACCGCTGTAAGCTTATGCCGTTGTCACCTCTCAGGCGCTTTGCAAAGAGTATATCCTCCTCCGCTTTTTCGCCTTTCTTTTTAAGCGCCGCCGTCTGCTTTTTAACCGATGCGCAAAGCTTTTTAAGGCGCTTTGTTTCGCTTTCGGCAAGTGCGTGCTCCGCAACAAGATTTTTATTTTTTTCCTCCGCATCATTAAGCTGTGAAAGAATTTTTTCCGTATCAGGCTTTTCCGTACCGTTAAGCTCTGCTTTCAATTCATCTATATTTTTTAATGCGCTTTCCTTATTTATTTTATGCTCCGAAACCGATTTTTCCGTCATTTCACGCTCTTTTTCCGAAATGAGCGCACCTATAAAATCATCTTCATCCGCAAAGCCGTGCTTTTTAAGCACAGCAAAAAATTCCTTTTCAGCCGATTTTTCAGCCTTTTCGGCGGATTTGACCTCCTCTGCGGCTGTTTTTGCCGCCGCGGTTTTTACCGCATATTCCTCCGACAGGACTTTGACATTTTCCGCCGCCGCCGCTGTCTTTTTCGCAAATTTTTCCGTTTCCGCCTTTAAAATTCCGATTTTCAGCGCAAGCTCCTCCTCGGAGCCGATGCTTTTATCCGTCTTTTCGGTTACGGTATCGTACTCTGTTTTAAGCTTTTCCGCCGCCGTTTTCTTTTCGATATAGTCCGAATTTGCTTTTTCAAGCTCAGCGGTGATTTTCTTCCGTTTATTTTCCGCCAGATCCGTTTCCGAATTGTTAAGCTCTATTTTTTTCTGCAATTCTTTGAGCATATCCTCCGTTACCGTTTCGGCTGTCGGCACAGCCTTGGACGGGTGCGAGGTGCTTCCGCAAACGGGGCAGGGAGCGCCGTCGGACAATCCCTCCGCAAGCGATGCGCACAGCGCCGCCGTATATTTTCCGACCGCCGAGGAATATTCCTTATAAAGCTCCGCTTTGACCTTTTCGAGAGATTTTGCCTTATCGTCCGCCGCCGATTTTTCCGCTTTCTTCTTTAAAACGTACTCCTCGGCGGTCTTTGCCGATTTTTCCGCCGATTTCAAATCCTTTTGCAGTAAATCGGCACGGCGGTACACCTCCGTCATATCGCATAAAGCGGAAATCTCCTTTTCCTTTTCCGCATAAACCGATTTTTCACCGTCAAGCTTTTTTTGCTCGTTAATTGCGCAATCAAGCGACTTTTTGCAGATTTCCGCCGCATTTTTTGCCTTTTCGGACTGTTCCGCACGCATTTTTTTCCCCTCACGTGCGGACATAAGCGCATTGTATGCCGTTCTTGCTTTTTCGGCGTTTCTTGCTTTTAATAAATGCTCCTCTTTTGCTTTTATTTCTTCGTCCTTTTCGGTTAATTTTCCGTACTCGTCCTCATTTTTTTCAAGGCGCACAAACTTATCCGCAATTTTTTCGGCGGTGCGTGCATTTTTTCTTATTTTTTCAAGTTCATCTGAAAAGCCCTTGAGCGTTTTTTCGGTTTCGCAAAGCTGTGACGATTTTTCCTCATACAATCCGCAAAGCTCCTCCAAAGAGGAACAGCCGTTCTCCGAAAGCACCGACTCGACGGCGTTTCTTTCGTCCGTTACCGATTTCATACGCTCCGCTGCCTCGGAATAGAGTATTTTTGCAGCGCTGTCCCATTTTTCGGTATTGAAAAGGCTCGTTAATATCTTTTCCTTATCCTTTGAATTGGACGTCAAAAGCTGTTCAAACTGACCCTGCGGCAATATTATTACCTGACGAAACTGCTCGTATGTAAGCCCCAAAAGCTCCTCCGCCGTTCTTTCAAGATCGCTCTGCTTCGGGTTTTCAAATATCGGTTCGTACACTCCGTCGCTGTTCATAACAAGCACATTCTGCTGTACGTTGAGATTTTTTCTGCCGTATTTGAGCGTGCGGATAAACTTGTACCGCTTTTGGTGTATATCAAACACATACTCCGCAACGGTTTCGTCCTCCTCGGACGCACCCGTACAGCGCATGGCGAAAATATCGCCCCTGCCGCCGCCGCTGCTTTTTCCGTAAAGGGCATATGTCATTGCGTCGAGTATGACTGTTTTTCCCGAGCCTGTTTCTCCGCTTATGAGGAAAATCCCTGCGGAGGTAAGGTCCGAAAAATCTATAAACTGCTCCTTAAGATACGGCCCGAACGCCGAAATCCTTATAGATACGGGTTTCATTCCAAACCGTCACCCCTTTCCGCTTTTTCGAGCGCCGCCGCAAACATTTCGGCTTGTCCGCTGTCGGGAGATATTCCGTAAATATCCTCAAAAAAGTTTTTGAGTATCTCGTCGGGCGAAAGCTTTTCCATTTTTTCGGCGCTTATCGTTGTTCCCTCCGAACCGTTTTCCGTCTTGCCTACCACCTGCATAAGATTGGGGAATTTTTCTTTTAAAGCCGTAAAAATCTCCATTCCCGCATATCGGTCGGTAATCTCCGCTTTTATGTAATCTTCGCTTTCCTCCGCCGATAAAACCTCCTCCTGCGTGCCTTTTATAACACGCATATCGTGTATGGGAGTGAGCGGAATTTCGCTTATTTCACCAGTTTTTGTGTCTATTACGGTAACGCTTTTCATAACCGACGCTTCGCTGAACGAATACTTTACGGGCGTACCGCTGTAGCGGGCAAAATCCGACACATTCTGCGGTTTATGCAGATGCCCGAGGGCGGTATATGAAAATTTATCAAACACCGATTTTGAAACCATAACCGATGTGCCGACTATAACGGCGCTCCTGTCGCTTTCCGAAAGCTCCGCTCCGCTCACGAATGCGTGTGCGACGGCGATATTGAACATTTTATTGTCCATATTTTCATATATATGATTGCAAACGCAGTTCATTGCGGTATCCGCCGAGGTTATCTCCTCGTCGGGATAGAGAGAGCGCACTTTATCGGTATTAAAGTACGGAATAGGATACACCGCCGCATTATCCAAGATTATCGGCTTTATATCACGTTCAAGAGTACCGTACACGTAAAGTCCCGATTTTTCAAGCAGGGCGTGCATTGAAGAAAGCCGTGCCGCCCCGTCATGGTTTCCGGCAATTACTATAAGTATTACACCCAAATCACGGCATATTGCCGTTGCAATGTCATTATACAGGCTTATCGCCTCGCCCGATGCAACGGTGCTGTCGAACACATCGCCCGACACGATAACCGCACCTATATCATTATCCTTTATTATCCCGATAAGCTCCTCGGCAAAATGCCGCTGTTCGTCAAGCATGGATATTCCGTGCACCGATATTCCCAAGTGCCAGTCGGAGGTATGCAGAATTTTCATATTGAAAAAAATCCTTTCGTATGTATTAAGCTTAGTATACCATAAAATCCGCACACAGGCAAATAATAATTGACTTTTTCGGGGAAAAGGTATATAATGGCATTAGATTTATTTCAATTATTGAGCCATAGGCGAAAAAAGTGACATATCACTTTTTTCAAAACTACGGTCTGAATTATTTTTATTCTGATAAGTTTCCCGATAAAAAGAATTACAGATAAAACAGAAAAGAGGTTTTTTAATGGAAGAAGAATTACTGGAGCGCAAAACCAAAGAAGAACTTAAGCAAATCGCACTCGGTCTTGAAATACCGAGAATTTCGACTATGAAAAAGGACGAAATAATAGAGGCGATACGCGAAAAGCGCAGACAGATAGACGAGGAAACGAAAAAGGCTCACGAGAAAAAGAAAAAGAGAGATCGTCCTGCGGACGTTGTGGAAGTATGCGGCGTTCTGGACGTTATGAACGACGGCTTCGGATTTTTGAGATTTGAGAATTATTCAAGCGGTGCAAACGATATTTACGTTTCGCCCACGCAGATACGCCGTTTTAATCTCAAAACGGGCGACGAAATATGCGGCGACTGCCGTCCGACCCAGGACGAGGACAAATATTCCCCGTTATTATTCGTAAAAAAGATAAACGGCGATCCGCTTGAAATAGCATTAAAGCGCAAACCGTTTGAAAAGCTTATGCCGATATATCCGAAAGAAAAGCTTGTTCTCGATACGGGAAGCCGTGTAAAATGTGCGGCAAGGCTCATAGACATAATTGCGCCGATAGGCAAGGGACAGCGTGGTATGATTGTCGCTCCGCCGAAAGCAGGAAAAACAACCATTATAAAAGAAATTGCACAGTCGGTATCGAAAAACCACCCCGACGTTAAGCTGATAGTTCTGCTTATAGACGAGCGCCCCGAGGAAGTAACGGATATGCAACGCTCGATTGACGGCGAGGTTATATACTCGACCTTTGACCAGATGCCCGAAAACCACTGCAAAGTAGCAGAAATGGTGCTGGAGCGTGCGCAGAGGCTCGTTGAGCAGAAGAAGGACGTTGTTGTGCTTCTCGACTCGATAACACGTCTGGCACGTGCGTACAACCTTACGGTTACGCCGACGGGAAGAACGCTTTCGGGCGGTCTTGACCCGGACGCACTCTTTAAGCCGAAAAAGTTTTTCGGTGCGGCACGAAACATCGAGGAGGGCGGCAGTCTTACGATTATAGCAACGGCGCTTGTCGAAACGGGCAGCCGTATGGACGACGTTATTTTTGAGGAGTTCAAGGGTACGGGAAATATGGAGCTTAAGCTTGACCGTAATTTACAGGAAAAGCGTATTTTCCCGGCGATAGACATACTGAAATCGGGTACACGCCGTGAGGAGGATTTGCTTACAAACCTCGAACGTGAGTGCGCATGGGTTATACGCAGAGAGCTTTCACGCAACGGCAATCTCGAAACGACCGCAAAGCTTTTGCAGATTTTAAAAAGCACGGACAACAACCGTGATTTTGAAAGCTTTATAATAAAAAACTACAGCAGAAATTAAAGACGGAGGAAACATTATGAAAAGACCCATTCCGCAATATGTTGACGAAATGATTGACGGCGCGGTGAGCCGTCTGGAAAATCTTAGAACGCCGGACACAATATCATTTGCTTTTATTACCGATACGCACAGTTGTATCGATTATACCGAGCGCGCGCTTTATGCAATTTCAAAAATAAACGAACAGCATAAAATTGCGTTTACATGTATGGGCGGCGATTATTTATGCAATAATTCCTCCACATCAAGGGAAAACGCCGTTGCACAGCACAGAGAGTTCCGTGATGCGGTTGAAAATCTCGGGCAAAATCCCCCGACGGTTATCATAAAGGGAAACCACGATGATAACCCGTTCGGCGAAATAAAAAACATTGTTCCGCAAAACGAGCTGTACAATCTTTTATTTGAGCATAACGCGTTTCTTTCGGGCGGCGATCCGACAGAAGCGTACGGATATTACGATATGCCCGAATTAAAGCTGCGTGCGATATACTTAAATTCGAGCGACCGCCGTTATGAAACCGACAGCGACGGAACGGTTATTGATGTGGAAACGGGCGGTTACGGGAATAAACAGCTTAACTGGTTTGCGCACGACGCGCTTATTCTTCCCGACAACGACTGGTCGGTTGTGATTTTTGCGCATATTATGCCGATTGCAACGCAAATTATGCTTGACAGACCGTTCGGCGGCGAGGCGTTATGGAATATTCTGCTTTCGTTCAAAAACGGCGGAAAATACAGCGCATATGAGGACAGAAACGGCGAGTCATATGAGGTAAGCTGTGATTTTTCAAAAAACGGCAAGGGAAACGTAATTGCGTTTGTTACGGGACACGAACACGTCGACCGCACCTGTATGGCGGACGGAATACGCATAATCACCGTTTTATCGGCGGCAAGCGATAATTTCTGCACGGGCGTAAGCGGCAACGGACGTGTACAGTATAAAACACGGGGTTCGGGCGAGGAAAGCGCATTTTCCGTGTTTGTCATAGACAGAAAAACGCACGTAATATCGCAAATACGATGCGGCGCAGGTGATGATTACAGCGTCAGCTTTTAAGAATTTAAACAGTGTTCTCCGCATATAAATAGTATTAACAAAAGCGGAAAGGACACAAGCATTATGGGTTACGATTATGATAATTTATTAAAAGACATCAACACTTTATCGGAAAACTACGGGCGGATAGAAAAGTCCGTTATAGGGAAAAGCGTTATGGGGCGTGATATTTTCTGCCTGAAAGCCGGAGAGGGAAAATTAAAGGCTGTTCTTTTGGGCGCATATCACGGGCTTGAATATCTTACATCGGCATTTCTGATTAAATTTTTATCGGATTTTTCGGCAAATGCCGAGATAGGCAGTGATTTTTTCGGATACAGCGCAGGAGAGCTGTACCGACGGGTCACGTTTTATGTGATACCTATGGTAAATCCCGACGGCGTGGATATTGCCGTGAACGGGTTGGACATAACAAACCCGTACCACCGCAAGCTTATAAGTCTTGCAGGCATACACAGCTTTAACAGCGTATGGCAGGCAAACGCAAGGGGTGTGGACTTAAACCACAACCACAATGCGGACTGGCATATGATAATGGAAAAGCCCTCGCCCACAAAATTCGGCGGAGAATACCCCGAAAGCGAGCCTGAAACGCAGGCGGTGGTTGATTTTATCCGTAAAATCAACTGTGATATTCTTTTATCGTTCCATTCGCAGGGCAGAGAAATTTATTACGATTTCAACGGCTTTGTGCCGAGCGGTGCGGAGGAAAAAGTGCGGAAAATGGCACAGGAGAGCGGATACGCCGCCGCACGCCCCGAGGGTACGGCGGCATACGGCGGCTGCAAGGACTGGTTTATATCCGAGTTCGGGCGTATGGGATTTACCGTTGAGATAGGCACGGGGAAAAATCCCTTGCCGATGTCTGCGCTTGACGAGGTTTACGAGGAAAACGCAAGGCTTATTATGTGTGCGGTGTCGAATACATAAAAAAATTTTATGCGGAGGAAAAAATTATGGAATTAACGATAGGCTGTCATTTGTCGGCGTCAAAGGGTTATCTCAATATGGGCGAAACGGCAAAAAGCATAGGTGCGAACACGTTTCAGTTTTTTACAAGAAATCCAAGAGGCGGTGCGGCAAAGGACATTGACGAAAATGATGTACGCTCATTTCTTGAGTTTATGAAGGATAACAGATTTGTAAAAATCCTCGCTCATGCGCCGTACACCTTAAACGCCTGCTCGGCGGAGGAGCGTGTGCGTGAATTTGCGCACAACACCATGGCGGACGATTTGAAAAGAATGGAACACACACCGGGGCAGATGTATAATTTTCACCCCGGAAGCCACGTGGGACAGGGAATTGAAACGGGAATAGAACTTATATCAAATCAGCTAAACAATATTCTCACACCCGAAACAACCACCTGCGTACTGCTTGAAACAATGGCGGGAAAGGGCAGTGAGGTAGGCTCGAAATTTGAGGAACTGCGTGAGATAATCGACCGTACAAATCTCAGCGAAAAGCTCGGCGTATGCCTTGATACGTGCCACGTTTACGACGCAGGCTATGACATTGTGAACAATCTCGACGGAGTGCTTGAAGAGTTTGACAGAATAATCGGACTTGACAGGCTCAAAGCGATACACTTAAACGACAGCAAAAACCCGTTCTGCTCGCATAAGGACCGTCACGAGAAGATCGGTCAAGGCAGTATAGGGCTTGACGCAATCGTAAGAATAATTAACCACCCGTCGCTTAAAAATCTGCCGTTTTATCTCGAAACGCCGAACGAGCTTGACGGATATGCGGAGGAAATAAAAATTTTAAGAGAAAATTTTTCTGAGTAATTGAAACAAAGACAAACCGTAACGGTTTGTCTTTGTTGTTTTATTTATCAAGAAATTCCCATTCGATAAAGCGTTTGCTCATCCACCAATCGGGCATTTTTTTATCCAGATACGATTGAACCGCACTGCTTGAATTTACATTATAATGCCTTTCGCTCCAGCGTATAATGGATAATCCCGTTAAAATAAGGTTTATCGCCATAAACAAACTGCATGCAACGCAAAAGTAATGCGGTATTTTCTCGGTAAGCTTTTCGAGCCACAAATTTATATAAGGATACAGAATGCAGAACACAAGCCCTGCCAGTCCCCATATAATTGTAAAAGGCATACACACAAGACCTTTATAATTCCAAATTATGTCGTGGTAATTCCACGCGCGCATACCTAAAGCATATTTTAATATAAGTCCGCAAATCAATTCCAAAAAGGTAGCGCCGAGCATAAGTATGACTGTTTTTGAGAACAGTGTTTTTCTTCTAAGTGCAGCTGCCGCAACATAAAACAGCACCGCACCCAAGCCGTAAAGAATATTGAAAGCGCCGAAAACCGAAACGACATGGCTTTCCCAATGACCTTTTTTGATTAAGCAATATACTCCCTCGATAATTACGCCCAGAATACTCCCTGCCATAAAGAGCCAGAACAATTTATCATAGGTAACGATTTTTTCCTGTTCGGCTGAAACATTTTTTATTTTACTCATTTTATCCTCTGAATTTTATTTTTTATCAAACTTTATTCCGCCGCTTAATAATTACGATAATATTATAACATATAACGGCGTAAAAATAAAGCCCCGTAAAATATTAACAATAAAGGCATCTTTTGTATGATTTATGATAAGCGGTGCGGTTTTTATTACATAAAAAGAACAGGTGCAACCCATTGGTTGCACCTGTTCTTTTACCCTTTAGAGTTTTTATTATCCTTATGGGAGGATTTTATCAGCCTTTAAGTCCCGAAAGAACAACTACAGCGTTTGCAGCTTCGGCACGTGTTGCATTGTCCGAAGGATTTATATAGCCTTCGCTTCTTTCAACCAATACGTCCTTACCGCATGCCCACTGCATTGCCTCAACCGCATATTCCGAAATGCTCTGTGCATCGTTATAGCTTAATATGTTGGTGTTCTTTGCAGCTGCTTCGGTTTCAATTTTCTTATAGTTTGCGTATCTGTAAAGAATTGCAGCCATCTGTTCACGTGTTACTTCCTGTTCGGGAGCAAATTCAGTGTCGGAATATCCTTCAACAATTCCGTTCTTCTGTGCCCAGTCAACGTATCCTGCATAGTAGCTGCCCTTTACAACGTCCGCAAATGAGTTTTCGCCCTCTGCCGGCTCAACGCCGTCAAGTCTGCCGAGAACAGTTACAAACATTGCTCTTGTCATATTTCCCTCGGGTGCAAACTCGGTATCCGAAACACCGTTTACAAGTCCCATTTCCGTAGCCTTTAATATGCTGTCGGTGAACTTATCGTCCGCTTTTACGTCCGTGTACGGGATTTCTGTTACAGGCTTATCTTCTTCAAGAATAACAAGCTTTTCGGGTGTTGTCTGCGGCGGTATGCTTCTTGTTGTTATTGTGTAGAATACTATATAATCGTTTTCTGCTCTCTTATTTTCTATAAATCCCTCGGGGAGGAAGATAATAAGATCCTTTTCGGCGTTTATATAGCCGTCCTTATCGGCGTCTTTTCTGAATGTTGAAACCGTAACGTTTCCGTCCTTGCCTTCTTCATTTAAAATGATTACTGCCGGAGTATATGTTTCCGGAAGCTTTAAAACCGTAGGTTCTGTCGCTCTTGTGAATGCGGTTATCGAATCGCCTTCTTTAATATCCTCAAGCTTTATTTCCGTACCGTCATTTTTATAAAATACGGCTTTATATGTATTAAGCTCAACTATATTATTAAGCCCGTTTACGACTTCATTTTCGTCTTTTACAGCGTTTTTCTTTTCTGTTTCTATAACGCCGTCCTTTATGCTCTTAACCGTCAGTTCCTCCGATTTTACAAATGTAGGCTCGCCTTTTACCTCAACCGATATGATTTCGGAGTTTTCATTAACAACGTCCTCCGCTGCGCTTACCGCAGTAAAGGCGCTCAATGCCATTGCCGAAGCAAGAATAATTGATAATACTTTTTTATTCATAATAATCATTCCTTTCTTTTTGTGAATAAAAGCCCTTACACATTATTAGACACAAAAAACATATTTTTTGTTCCCGTTTTTAATTTGACAATTTTTTATGTTTGCTGTAGAATATAATTAATTCGGTGAAAGGGAAGTGTTTTATATGGAAAAAAATCTTACAACAGGCAGTATATTTAAAAACTTATTATATTTTTCACTTCCGTTTTTTCTGTCATATTTTTTGCAGACATTCTACGGAATGGCAGACCTTTTCATTATAGGACAATTCGGCGGAGTGGCGGACATTACAGCCGTTTCGATAGGCAGTCAGGTTATGCATATGCTGACGGTTATGATAGTGGGACTTGCAATGGGAACCACCGTAACGGTAAGCCGCAGTGTGGGTGCGAAAAACAAAAAAGAAACGTCCGCCGCAATAGGAAACACAATAACGATTTTTACGATTGCCGCAATATTTTTTACCGTTTTGCTTTTGGTGCTTGTAAAGCCGATTGCACGCGTTATGTCAACTCCCGAAGAGGCTTTCGCCGGTACGGTTAATTACCTTACGATATTCTTTATGGGTATTCCTTTTATTACGGCGTACAATATTATAAGCTCGATTTTCCGCGGTTTGGGCGATTCAAAAAGTCCGATGTATTTTATAGCGGCGGCGTGCGCAGCAAATATTATACTCGACTATATTTTTATGGGTATTTTTGATATGGGACCTGCCGGAGCAGCGCTGGGAACTTCGCTTTCGCAGGCGATAAGCGTTATTATTTCGCTTATTGTGATATTAAAGCGTGACACGGGAATACATATTAAAAAATCAGATTTTAAGCCTGTGTACGATACAATGAAACAGATTTTGAAAACGGGCGTGCCAATATCTTTACAGGACGGATTTATACAGGTTTCTTTTATAGTTATAACGATAATAGCAAACAACCGCAGTTTAAACGATGCCGCCGCAGTGGGAATAGTTGAAAAGGTAATAGGAATATTTTTTCTTGTGCCGTCTTCGATGCTTTCGTCGGTTTCGGCTCTGGCGGCGCAAAATCTCGGTGCAAAAAAGCCCGAAAGAGCAAAGCTTACGCTTAAATACGCAATATTATTTGCGGTCGGTTTCGGGATAATTGTATCGTTTATTACGCAGTTCTTTGCGGAAGAAATAGTAGGGATTTTTGAAAATGACGCAGAAGTTATGCGACTCGGAGGAGAATATCTCAGGAGTTACATATGGGACTGTGTTTTTGCCGGAGCGTCGTTTTGCTTCAGCGGATATTTCTGCGCTATGGAAAGGTCGGAGCTTTCGTTTATACATAATGCGGCGTCAATTTTATTGGTGCGCATACCCGTTGCGTACATTATGTCCGAAATGTTTGCGGATACGCTGTTTCCTATGGGAACAGCTCCCCCTCTCGGTTCTGCGTTCTCGGTTATTATATGCGTGATTGCATATTTAATTTTAAACAGAAAAAAGAGCCTTTCTTCAGAAATGATTTAAAATTGAAGTAATCATCTTAAATAAAAAAGCAGACAAACCTTAGACGGTTTATCTATAATTTAAAAAAATCCGCAAATGCGGATTTTTTATTTTTAAATATATGAGCAAACCTGTAAGCCGGGTTCTGTTTTTGACGGTCATCTATCTAACCGCATCGTTACCGATACGCTCAAGCCTTATACGGGAACACGCCGAGCAAGCTTAACGTTCCCAAAGTTGCTCCGGATAGGGTTTACACGGAAATTCAGTTACCATCTTTCCTGTGCGCTCTTACCGCACATTTCCACACTTACTCCCCGTAAGGGAAGCGTTTATTTTCTGTTGCACTGTCCCTGGAGTCGCCTCCGCCGGCCGTTAGCCGGTATCCTGCTCTGCGGGGCCCGGACTTTCCTCATATGCATAAGCATACGCAACCGCCCGGTTTACTCATTGTTTAATTATATATTATTTTTTGTGAATTGTCAAATTCTATTTTTAATTGTTGTAAAATTGCAGTAGGTTACGCCTGCATTAACCCGAAATATTATTATGTATGACGTGCATTTTCGGCAGGAGTAAGCCCCTGCCCTACGACACGGTTTCACAAAACTGTATGGGTTGATGCCCACATCAACCCATATATGATGTACAATTAGGCAGGAACAAGTCCCTGCCATCGGGTGTATGGTTTGCGTTGGTTTTAAACGGTGCAGTTTTTAATTTCCGCAAACGCAATCTGTAGGGGTTGATGCCTACATCAACCCGAAATATTTTTTCAATTAATTATGTAATTTCGCATTAGGGACGATGAGGGCATCGTCCCCTACAAAAAAATCGGTAAGATATACATTCACAAAAAGCGCTGACGGAAAAGAGAAGCGAGCAGATTGCCGTTTTGAGCTGCGACGGCGTATGTATATACTCCGAGTGTTGAAAAACGGCAAGATACGCAGCTTATCTTTTTCGTCAGATTATTAAACCGCCGTTTATGCCCAATACCTGTCCCGTTATGAAAGAGGAGGAGTCGGATGCAAGAAACAGAGCGGCTTTTGCTACTTCTTCGGGAGTTCCGATGCGGTTTAGAGGAGTTTCTTCGCAAAGCGATGTGATGTCCTCTTTTGTAAGCTCGCCGTTCATATCTGTTTCTATCACTCCGGGGGAGATGCAGTTTACGTTTATGCCGGAAAGTCCCATTTCCTTTGCAAGCGCTTTTGTGAACCCGATTACAGCGGCTTTTGACGCACTGTAATGCACCTCACAGCTGCCGCCGCTCTCGCCCCACATAGAAGAAATGTTTATAATTTTTCCGTATTTATTATATATCATATCTTTTATAAAGGCTTTTGTAACAAGAAACATACCTTTTATATTTGTGTTAAACATATTGTCCCAGTCGGACTCGGATATATCGGTAAACATTTTTATCTGTGATATGCCGGCATTATTTACAAGCGCCGAAACACCGCCGTAATTTTCTTTTATAAATGCGGCGGCTTTTTTTACATCATCTGCTTTTGAAACATCTGCTTTTACGGGAATTGCGCCTGTTTCGGAGCAGATTTTCAACGCTTCGTCCTCGCTTTTATTATAATTTAAAAACACACGGTATCCGTTTTTTGCAAATTCGTACACGCACGCCTTGCCTATACCTCTGCTGCCGCCCGTTATCAATACATTTTTCACCGTTTTTATCCCCTTTGCTCATTAAAAAGACGAGTTTTTTCTATATTATATATATTTTTTTTGAAAATATCAAGTTTTTTTCTTGATTAATTCGTAAAAATTTGATATTATATTAAGATAGGTTAACTATGTTTAAATACGGTAAAAATAAAATGAGAGCATTAAATAATTTCTGTAAGGAGGTAAAAATATTGGATATAAATAAAGTATGGGAAGAAGTTCTTGAAAACGTGAAAAACACGGTAAGTACTCAAGTCGGATACAATGTTCACGTAAAATCCTCCGTCCCCGTATCCGCCACAGAATCGGTATTTACAATAAGAGTTCCAATTACAATAAACCGAAATATGATACAGTTCCGGTACAAGGACTGCATAGAATCGGCACTGGAAAAGGTAACGGGAAAGAAATATAATCTTAAAGTTCTCGTAATAGGCGAGAACGAGGACGAAGAAGAAAAACTGCCCGTTTCCGATACGGTAAACCCGAAATATACTTTTGAAAACTTTGTCGTAGGCTCGTCAAACGAATATGCGGCGGCTACCGCAATAAGCACGGCGGAAAATCCCGGATATATATATAATCCGCTTTTCATATACGGTAATTCGGGTTTGGGTAAAACCCACCTTATGCACGCAATCGGAAACAAAATAATACATAATAATCCGAGGCTTAAGGTTTTGTATGTAACGAGCGAGCATTTTACAAACGATTTCATTAACGCATTAAAGGACAAGAAAATGTCCGAATTTAAAACAAACTACAGAACGGTTGACGTTTTATTGATAGACGATATACAGTTTCTGCATAACAAAGAGGGTATACAGGAGGAATTTTTCCACACCTTTAACGATCTCTACAGTATGAACAAGCAGATAGTTATTACAAGCGACCGAAAGCCGTCCGAACTGAAAAACCTTGAGGAAAGGCTTGTAACAAGATTTTCGCAGGGACTTCCGATAGACGTAAACGTGCCGAACTTTGAAACGAGAATGGCAATCCTTAAAAAGAAAGCGGAAATGCAGGGTATATCTATTAACGAGGACGTACTCTCATACATTGCCGACAGAATTAAATCGAACATACGTGAGCTTGAGGGCGCATTGTTAAAAATTATATCAATGTCGGAAATGTCGCACAGGGAAATGAACGTGGAGCTTGCGGAATACGTTATAAAATCCATTCTTCCCGAGGACGGAATAGTTAAAATAACGCCTAACAAGATAATGGACAAGGTTTCGGTATTCTACAACATCACAAAAGACGATTTGATGGGAAAAATCAAGACTAAAAACGTTGCTTTTCCCCGTCAGATAGCAATGTACCTTTGCTACAAGCTTACAGATATGAACTACACAACCATAGGAAAAGCAATAGGCAACAAGGATAGAACAACTGTTATGTACAACGTAGACAAGATAGAAAAGGAAATTTCACACAACGAAAGCTTAAAAGAGGACATCAACTGCATAATAAAGGATTTGCAATCTATATAGTGTGGATAACTGCGTGGATAAGCTGTATACAAAATGTTAATATAATTTTTAAGGAAAAAACAGGAAAAATTTATCAACATCTATTAACCCTGTATTAACGGATAAAAAAGGACAAAAATGCAAGCTTTTACAAAGGCTTGTACAGGTTATCAATCAAATCCACGCTACTACTATTACTACTATATAATATTTATATTATATATATAAATATATATAACAAAAACAGAATTTTTAAATAAGAGGATAACTTATTCACGGGAGGAATAAAAATGAAATTAATATGTAACAAGGAAAAGCTTACGGAAATAATAAACACTGTTCAGAAGGCAGTTGCTCCGAAAGCGGTTATGCCTATTTTGGAATGTATCAAAATAGACGCATCGGCAGACGGAAACGTTGTATTTACGGGAAACAACATTGATCTTTGTATAGAATACAATGCGCAGTGCAATGTCCCCGAGGGCGGAACAATCGCTCTTGCGTCGAGAATGTTCGGTGAAATAGTAAGAAGTATGCCGGACGGCGACGTTACAATATCAACCGACGACACAAACAACGTTACAAAAATAAAGAACGGAGCAAGTGAATTTAACATACAGGGACTTTCTTCAAACGAATATCCCGCCGCTCCCGTGCTTGATGAAAAATTCAGATTTTCGCTTACTCAGAATATATTGAAAAAGCTTATAAGAAAAACAATCTCGTTTATATCATTAAACGAGGGCAAAAAGCCTGTTTTGACGGGAGCTTTGTTTGATATTAAAAACGGAAAATTAAATATCGCAGCATCGGACGGTCACAGACTGGCGGTAGTAAGTGAAGAAATAAAAGAAAATATCCCCGATACAAGCTTTGTTGTGCCGAGAATGGCTCTTAACGAGATGTCTAAAATATTAAAGGACGAGGAAGAAAAGGTTGAAATAATAGTTTCAGACCGCCACGCTCTGTTTGATTTCGGATATTACCAGGTTTACACAAGACTTCTTGACGGTGATTTCTTAAATTACGAGGCTATAATTTCGGTTGTAAATACAATAAACGTTGTTGTTGACAAGAGAATAATAACGGACAGCCTTGAAAGAGCGCTGCTTCTTATAAATGATGATATTTCGGCAAAATCGGACAACAGAGTGCCTGTAAGATTTAACATAGCGTACAACAAGATAGACGTTTCCTGTATAACGGGAAAAGGTCAGGTAAACGATACGGTGAGCGCACAGATTGACGGCGGCGACCTTACCATAGGCTTTAACTGCAGATTTTTGCTTGACGCCTTAAACGGCTGTGAGGACGAAAAAGTAAAAATAGAATTCAGCGCACCGACCAGCGGCTGTTTTGTACGTTCCACCACAGGCGACGACTCATACATTTATATGGTACTCCCGGTTCGTCTCTACAATTAACAGAAAAAATAAACGGCGCATCTCATCTTCAAATCAGACTTTGAAGTATACACATACGTCCGCAGTTTGATTTGAAGCGATCTGCTTATTTATTTAAAATTATAAAAATCGGAGTGTTATATTATGAAAACAGTAAAGCTTCAGAATTATCACACAAGTGAAAACACGTACATCGTTTACGATGAAAGCACAATGAACGGGTTTATAACAGACCCGGCTTACGGCGTTGACAAGACAATCGAATATTTAAACGAAAATAACATAAAGCTTAATTATGTTTTTATAACCCACTGCCATTATGACCACATAGAGGATATGGAGGAATTGAGAGAAAAATTATCTCTTAAGCTTGTATGCGGCGACAAGGCGGATATTAACATAAAAGACCCGTACATTAATTTATCTCTTTCGGCGCTCGGTTACAATATAATTGCAAAAAAAGCAGACATTATATTAAAAGACGGCGAAAGCATTGATATTGACAATATGACGGTTAAATGCATATACACTCCGGGGCACACAAACTGCAGTGTTTGTTATATTCTTGGAAAAGATATGTTTTGCGGTGACACGCTGTTTTTGAGAAACTGCGGAAGATGGGATTTGCCGACGGGAAACGAGGAGGATTTGAGAAAATCCGTTAAAGAAAAGATATATACTCTTGACGAGGATATAATTCTTCACCCCGGTCACGGCGAAGATACAAGTATAGGCTATGAGAAAAAGTTTAATTTTTATATAAAATGATTATTATTCAAAACGGTTACGACTGCAAATATGAACTTGCGCTTTTTGAAAATATGTTTTTCGGCAAAAATGAGGACGGATACATATTTTCAAATTTTAAATACGAAAACAAAAGAATAAACGTATATACTGAAATAATTTTCGGCTTTGAAACGTATTTTGAGGATTATTATTTCGATTTTGATACGGAAAACAAATCGGAAAGAATTATAAAAAAGATTTTTACCGCCGCCTGTACAAAATCATTCTGCCACGCCGCAATGAAAGTCAGAAAAATTAATCTGCCCTGGGGCGTTATGTGCGGAATACGTCCGGCAAAAAATGTGCGTATTCTTCTTGAAGAGGGATATACGGAAAACGAAACACGTAAAATTTTTAAGAACGTATACGAGGTAAGCGAGGAAAAGACAGAGCTTGCGCACACGGTTGCGAAAAATGAAGAAACTCTTTTAAAAGATATAGACAAAAACAGCGTAAGCATTTATATAGGAATACCGTTTTGCCCGACAAGGTGCTTATACTGCTCATTTGTATCGACAGATATAAATGTGAGCGGAAAATATATGAGCGGATTTGTTGAAAAGTTACTTTTTGAAATAGATAAGACATCGGAAATATTGAAAAAGTTAAATCTTTTTGCGGATAACATATACATAGGCGGAGGAACGCCCACAACGCTCGGAACCGAGCAATTAAGCAGAATATTTGACAGGCTTCATAATAATTTCGATTTTTCAAAAATAAAGGAATTTACACTTGAAGCGGGGCGTCCCGACACGATAACAAAAGAAAAATTAATATGCGCAAAATCGGGCGGAGTAAACAGAATAAGCATAAATCCGCAGACAATGAACGCAGAAACATTAAGAAAAGTACGGCGCAATCACACGCCCGAAATGCTTAAAAACTGCTTTTATGATGCGAGAAACGCCGGATTTGATAACATAAACACAGACCTTATAGCCGGACTTCCGGGCGAGAATTTTGAAATGTTTAAGTACAGTCTTGACGAGGTTATAAAGCTTGACCCGGAGGATATAACGGTTCATTCGATGTGCGTTAAGCGTGCGGCTGACCTTAATCTGCGCAGGCTGACCGAGGCTGATGAGATGAACAAAATGCTTTCATACACTCAGATGCGTATGAAAGAAACCGGGCGTGAGCCTTATTATATGTACCGCCAGAAAAACAGCAGCGGAAATCTCGAAAATGTCGGTTATGCGAAAAAAGGCTGTATGAGTACGTACAACGTCAATATTATGGAGGAAAAGCAAACGATTATAGCCTTGGGCGGCGGAGGAAGCACAAAGCTTGTTATGGGCGACAGGATAGAAAGAATTTTTAATTTCAAAGACCCGCTCGAATACATACGGCGGTTTGATGAAATTTTAAAGAAAAAGGACGAAACGGCTGAAATTTTGGGAGGTGCATTATGATAGAAAAAATTCTCGATGAATATGAAGAATACAGAACTACATCGGAAACGGAAAGAAAACGGCGCATAGCGGAGGTTTATGAAAAATTTCCGCAAATAGAGGAATTAGATAAAGAAATTTTTAAATTAGGCTCTGAAAACGTTCAGAACATAATAAGAAATCCCGAAAATAGCGACAAAATAAATTCGGATTTCAAGAAAAAGTTAAAAGAGCTTGAAGATAAAAAGTATAAAATATTAAAGGAAAACAATATTCCAAAGGATTACGACAAGAAAAAATACCGCTGTGAACTTTGCAAGGATACAGGATATACCGACGACGGCAAAAAATGCAAGTGTTTAAAACAGCGGCTTATAAACGAGGCATATTCAAAATCAAACCTCGGAGATATTTTGGCTGTGCAAAATTTCGATACTTTTTCTTTTAAATATTATTCAAAAGAAAAAACGGACGGCATTTCGCCATACGACAATATGCAGGCAATATACAAGCGTGCGAAAAGCTTTTGCGAAAATTTCGACTCTGATGAAAAAAGTCTGATTTTTTACGGAAGTACGGGACTCGGAAAAACGTTTCTTTCGAGCTGTATAGCAAAAGATTTGATAGACAGCGGAAAAACGGTTATTTACTCGCGTGCGGCGAGGTTTTTCGGTATATATGAGGACTACAAATTTGGACGTGCCGAAAACAAAAATTTGATAGATGGAATATATGGATGTGATTTGCTTATAATAGACGATCTCGGAACAGAGGCTAAAAACAGCATAAATTTATCATTTTTATTCGACGTATTAAGCGAAAGAACGGCGAACGGCAAAAAAATGATAATAAATACAAACTTTGATCTCGGCGAGCTTGCGAAAAATTACAGCCAGAGATTTACTTCACGTATATTTGAATTTTTTATACCATGCAAATTTACGGGCAGTGACATACGCCTGCAAAAAATGACGAACGGAGAATAACATATGATTACACCCAGGCTTCAATCGGTGATAAACTGCGCAAGCGGAAAAGTTATTGCCGACATAGGCACAGACCACGCATATATTCCCGTGCGCCTTATAGATGAAAAAAGAGCGGAAAAGGTTATCGCCTCGGACATAAAAAAAGGACCCGTTGACGCCGCAAAGAGGACTGTTTTAAAGTACAATATGCAAAATTGCATTGAAGTTCGGCAAGGTTCGGGACTTGAAGTGCTTGAAAAAGGCGAGGCGGACACAATCATAATTGCCGGTATGGGCGGATTGCTCATAAGCGATATTATTGCGGACGGCAGAGATAAAATAAGCGGTGCAACGCTTATTTTACAGCCGATGAACGGGCAGTATGAACTTAGAAAATATCTTTTAAACAACGGATTTGAAATATTAAAAGAGGATATTTCCGTCGAGGGTTTTAAGGTTTACAATCTTATTGCCGCAAAAGAGGGAAAGGGCGAGCCGTTTTCGGAGGATATATATTATCATTTGCCGCCGTATCTTAAAGAAAACGCCAATTTTGAGGCTTTATACAGAAAAAAAGAGCGTGAATTTACAAAGGTAATAAAAGGTTTACATAATTCAAAAGATACCGATTTTGAAAAGCTGGAAACTTATAAAAAATGGTACGAGGATTTAAAGAGGATAAAATTATGAAAGCAAAGGAAACAGCGGAAATTATAGAAAAATACGCCCCGAAAAGTCTTGCGTTTTCGTGGGACAACGTGGGGATATTGTGCGGCAGCGGTGAAAAAGAGGTTAAAAAAGTTCTGCTTACGCTTGATGTGAACGAATACACCGCAGACGAAGCAATAAATAACGGCTGTGATATGATAATTTCGCATCACCCGATATTTTTTGGCGGAATTAAAAGAATAGATTTTGAAACGTCCGAGGGACGGATGATAAAAAAGCTTATACAAAACGATATTACCGTTTTTGCGGCGCATACGAATATGGACGTGGCGGACGGCGGAATAAACGACGCTCTGGCTGATATTTTCGGACTTTCCGACATTAAATATATAGAAGAAAGCGGTCTGGGAAGATACGGAAAACTGCCTTATGAAATGAGTTTATCAGCTCTTTGCGAAACGGTTAAGGAAAAGCTTAACACGCCTTGCGTGCGTTTTTGCGGCGACAATGAAAAAGCAATAAAAACGCTTGCGGTTGCGTCGGGAAGCTGTGCGGAGATTATTCCCTCGGCAAAAGAAAAAGGCTGTGACGCAATAATTACGGCAGATATAAAATATCACGAAATGTGCGACAGTTATTTTTCTGACATTGCGGTAATAGACTCGGGACATTATCCGACAGAAATAATTGTGCTTGATATATTTGAAAAAATTCTGAAAAACACGGGAATTATATGCATTAAGTCGGAAAATACGGATGTGTTTAAATTTATATGAATATTTTTCTGTTATCCGTAAACAATAAGGTTGAAAATACACAAACCTATTGTGGAGGAACAGAAAATGAAAAACATAAAAATATTTATAATTGCGGCGGCGCTTATATCTTTGCTTGCCGCCTGCGGAAATAATAACAAAAATTCCGCAACTCCGACTCCGGAGGTAACGTCGACGCCCGGTAACAACGTGATGGACGATGCCGGAAACGCCGTAAAGGATACGGGCGACGCAGTCGGCGACGTTGTAAAAGACGCCGGAGATGCGGTCGGTGACGCCGCAAAGGGCGTTACGGACACCGCCGGAGATATGATTGAGGGAAGATAAAAAATAAACCTGTCGGCAAAATTTTGCCGACAGGTTTATTTTTTTTACTATATATAGTTAAAAACACGTTCCAAAACCGCTACAAATGGTATATTTATCAAATTGCATAAAAAAATAAGAAAAAAGAGTTAAAATTTCGTGACAAAAAACAGACAAAAAACTTGACATTTCGCTTGATTTTTAATATAATTTTATAGGTTATCCATATACAAAAAACAAGGTGTCACCTTAATTTTGGGAGTGTGAATAAGATGATAAGCGATGCACAAAGGCAACATTTACAGGTTGGCTTTAAGCAGACGTTGAGAGCAGTTGAGGACGGAAAGGCAAAAAAGGTCTTTCTTGCGCTCGACTGCGATGAAAAAATAAGCACGCCGCTTCGGAAAGCCGCTTCGGAAAAAGCGGTTGAGCTTTCGGAGGTTTCAACCATGAAGGAACTCGGTTCGATTTGCGGAATAGAGGTAAGCGCAAGCTGCGCAGCCGTTTTGTGCGATTAATTTTGTTTATTTCCCGCTTTGCGGGTAAATAATATATTAGGTGTTTTTCACCGTTAATTTTTTAGAAAGGAAGTGTAACACGATATGCCAACATTTAATCAGCTGGTCAAGACCGGAAGACAGACTTCGAGAAAAAAGTCTACCGCTCCGGCTCTTCAGAAGAGCCTTAATTCTTTGAAAAAGAAGATGACAGACAAGAGCTCTCCCCAGAAAAGAGGCGTGTGTACCGCTGTAAGAACAGCTACACCGAAAAAGCCTAACTCAGCTTTGAGAAAGATTGCCAGAGTAAGACTTACAAACGGTATAGAAGTAACAGCGTACATTCCCGGTATCGGTCACAATCTGCAGGAACACAGCGTTGTTCTTATCAGAGGAGGAAGAGTACGAGATCTTCCGGGTACAAGATACCACATCATCAGAGGTACTCTTGACGCTCAGGGCGTTAACGGACGTCTTCAGTCAAGAAGTAAGTATGGTGCAAAGAGACCAAAGGCAGCTAAGTAATTCTGCCGCGCTGTAAAAAACAGTTATATCACAAAAGTGCATATCGGGTTATATTCAATATATTCGCATACGCACTGACGGGATTTCGGAGATATGCTCCGATTATTCAGAGTACCTGTGATATTCATTATGTAAGCTTTTAAGCTTACCATTCTATGAAGGAGGGAAGTAAAGTGCCAAGAAGAGGTTTTATTGCAAAAAGAGAAATATTACCTGATCCGGTGTATAATGACGTTGTTGTAACAAAGCTTATAAACAATATCATGCTGGACGGTAAAAAAGGTGTTGCTCAGAAAATCGTTTACGATGCATTTGACATCGTAAAGGAAAAAACCGGTAAAGACGCACTCGAAGCTTTCAACGAGGCTATGGACAACATTATGCCCGTACTCGAAGTTAAAGCAAGACGTGTCGGCGGTGCAACATATCAGGTGCCGATGGAGGTTCGTCCGGACAGAAGACAGACCTTAGGCTTGAGATGGCTTACTCGCTATTCAAGAGAAAGAAGCGAGAAAACTATGAAGGAAAGACTTGCAAATGAAATTATCGACGCTATCAACGGAACAGGCGGTTCGGTTAAGAAGCGTGAAGATACCCACAAGATGGCAGAAGCTAACAAGGCTTTCGCTCACTATCGTTGGTAATTTGCAAAATACAGACTATAAAATCCTTATTTGAAAGGAGGAATTTTGAATGGGTAGAGAGTATTCGCTGGAGAATACAAGAAATATCGGTATCATGGCGCACATAGATGCCGGTAAGACAACTACAACAGAGAGAATCCTGTTCTACACAGGTGTTAATCATAAGATTGGTGAAACCCATGACGGTGCCGCTACAATGGACTGGATGGCTCAGGAGCAGGAACGTGGTATTACTATCACATCGGCTGCTACAACTTGTCATTGGTCGGGTTCAAATCACCAGTTTAAAGAGCATCGTATCAACATCATCGATACTCCGGGACACGTTGACTTTACGGTTGAAGTTCAGCGTTCTCTGAAAGTTCTCGACGGTTCGGTAACCGTTCTTTGTGCAAAGGGCGGCGTTGAGCCTCAGTCAGAAACAGTTTGGAGACAGGCTGATGAATATCACGTACCGAGAATGATATACGTTAATAAAATGGATATTATGGGTGCTGATTTTTATCACGTTGTTGATATGGTACACGACAGACTCCGTGCAAACGGCGTACCCGTACAGCTTCCTATCGGAGCTGAAGAAACCTTCAAGGGCATAATTGACCTTATGACAATGAAGGCTGAGGTTTATTATGATGACCTCGGAAAAGATATAAGAATTGAAGAAATTCCGGAGGATATGAAGGAAAAAGCTGAAGAATACAGAGCATCAATGGTTGAAGCTATCTGCGAAACAGATGAAAGCCTGCTCGAAAAGTTCTTGAGCGACGAGGAAATTTCGGTTGAAGAGCTTAAAAAAGCTTTGAGAAAAGCTACAATAGCAAACGAAATTATTCCTATCCTCTGCGGAACATCATACAGAAACAAGGGTGTTCAGATGCTTCTTGACGCCGTTATCGAGTATATGCCCGCACCGACGGATATTGAACACATTAAGGGTATCAACCCCGACACAAACGAAGAAGAAGAAAGACCCTCGTCTGACGATGCTCCGTTTGCCGCACTGGCATTCAAGATCGCTACAGACCCGTTTGTAGGTAAGCTTTGCTTCTTCAGAGTATATTCGGGTACGGTTACCGCAGGTTCATATGTTCTCAACTCCTGCAAGGGACACAAGGAACGTATGGGACGTATCTTACAGATGCACGCTAACCAGAGAAAAGACATCGACTGCTGTTATTCGGGAGATATTGCCGCAGCCGTAGGTCTTAAGAATACGACAACCGGTGAAACGCTTTGTGACGAAGATCACCCGATTATCCTTGAATCGATGAACTTCCCCGAGCCGGTTATCCGTGTTGCTATCGAGCCGAAAACCAAGGCAGGTCAGGAAAAGATGGGTATCGCTCTCGCAAAGCTTGCTGAAGAAGACCCGACTTTCAAGACTTATACAGACGAAGAAACAGGTCAGACCATTATAGCAGGTATGGGTGAGCTTCATCTGGAAATTATCGTTGACAGACTTCTCCGTGAATTTAAGGTAGAGGCTAATGTCGGCGAGCCGCAGGTTTCGTACAGAGAAGCAATCAGAAAAGAAGTTAACGTTGAGCATAAATATGCACGTCAGTCAGGTGGTAAGGGTCAGTATGGTCATGTACTGTTAAAGCTTGAGCCGCTTGAGGAAGGCAAAGGCTATGAATTTGTCAACGCTATCGTCGGCGGCGCTATTCCTAAGGAATACATTCCGGCTGTCGATGCAGGTATTCAGGGCGCTATGCAGTCAGGTGTACTTGCAGGCTACAACGTTGTTGACGTAAAGGCTACGCTTTACGATGGTTCTTACCATGAAGTCGACTCATCTGAAATGGCATTTAAGATTGCCGCTTCAATGGCGTTTAAGGAAGGTATGAAGAAGGCTGACCCTGTTATCAAGGAGCCGATCATGCTTGTAAACGTTATTGTTCCCGATGAGTACCTCGGTTTCGTAATCGGCGACTTGACTTCAAGACGCGGTCTTGTTAAGAGCCAGGAAGTAAGATCGGGCGGCGTTACTCAGGTAACGGCAGACGTTCCGCTTTCAGAAATGTTCGGTTACGCTACAGACCTCAGATCCGGCACACAGGGACGCGGTCAGTATACAATGGAACCGTCGCATTACAGCGAAGTGCCTAAGTCAATTCAGGAAGGCATTATCAATAATCGCGCTAAATAATCAAGCGTTTATTTAAAAAATTGGCAGAAAATCAAAAAAACACTTGATTTTTTACCGAAAAAATTGTACAATAGTCTTATTAGTAAGCTAAATTTAATTTTTATTAATTTTAAGGAGGAAAATTCAAATGGCAAAAGCTAAATTTGAAAGAACAAAACCGCATGTAAACATCGGTACTATCGGTCACGTTGACCACGGTAAGACAACTCTTACCGCAGCTATCACAAAGGTTCTCGCTCTTAAGGGACAGGCTCAGTTCGAAGCATATGATATGATCGACAAGGCTCCGGAAGAAAGAGAAAGAGGTATCACAATTTCAACAGCTCACGTTGAGTATGAGACAGAAAAGCGTCACTATGCTCACGTTGACTGCCCGGGACATGCTGACTACGTTAAGAACATGATCACCGGTGCTGCTCAGATGGACGGCGCTATCCTCGTTGTTTCAGCTGCAGACGGCCCGATGCCCCAGACAAGAGAGCATATCCTTCTCTCACGTCAGGTTGGCGTTCCTTATATCGTAGTATTCATGAACAAGTCAGACCAGGTTGACGATCCCGAATTGCTCGAGCTCGTTGAAATGGAAATCAGAGAACTTCTTTCAGAGTATGACTTCCCCGGTGACGATATTCCGATAATCACAGGTACAGCTTTAGGCGTACTCGAATGCACATCAACAGATCCGGACGCTCCGGAATACAAGTGCATCTGGGATCTTATGGACGCTGTAGATTCATATATCCCGACACCTGACAGAAAAGCTGACTTACCGTTCCTTATGCCTATCGAGGACATCTTCTCAATCTCAGGCCGTGGTACAGTTGCTACAGGTAGAGTTGAAAGAGGTCAGATTAAGGTTAACGAAGAAGTTGAAATCGTTGGTCTTACAACAGAAAAGAGAAAGGTTGTTGTAACCGGTCTCGAAATGTTCAGAAAGCTTCTTGACTTCGCTGAAGCAGGCGATAACGTTGGTGCGCTCCTCCGTGGTGTTGCACGTGACGAAATCGAAAGAGGTCAGGTTCTTGCAAAGCCGGATTCGGTTCACCCGCACACAAAGTTCGTTGGTCAGGTTTACGTACTGACTAAGGACGAGGGTGGTCGTCATACTCCGTTCTTCAACAACTACAGACCGCAGTTCTACTTCAGAACAACTGACGTTACAGGCGTTATCGAATTACCCGAAGGCACAGAAATGTGTATGCCGGGAGATAACGTAAAGATGACTGTTGAACTTATCACACCGATCGCTATCGAAGAAGGTCTTCGTTTCGCTATCCGTGAAGGCGGACGTACAGTAGGTTCAGGCGTTGTTTCTTCAATAATTGAATAATTATTGCTGATAATTTACGGTATCAGAAAGCCGATATTCTACTAAAAAAATCTCACTCTTGAGAGTGAGATTTTTTTATGTCTGATTTTAACGGCAAAACTGTGTGTTATATCCCTGTTTTCCTATATAAAAAGCACGAATGGAACGGTAAATGTGCTTTGTGTGGTACTGACGGGTATTCCGTATAATTTGCAACCTTGCTTATTTTTTACACAAACAAAAACCGACCTCCGAACTGTTTCGGAAATCGGTTTTTGTTCTATATACCGTATATCATTTCGGCTATGTTATCCAATATGCGCCCCTTTTGCTCCGCATATCTCACGGTTGCGCCCGTTCCGCTCTTATCCATAACGTAGTATGCAAGTCCGTAATATGCGTCGTCCACCATTGCACGGTTTCGCTTCTGCATACAGCCGTTATAATAATTTCCCTGTGTTATGTATTTAAAATCGGTCGCTTTTGCCGCAAGAATATGCCATTTGTATTTATCGTCATAGCTCCAGGCGGCGCTCTGGTTAAAGCATGGCAGATACAGATGCAATTTAATATTGGGATATGTGTTCTTCAAATCCACAATGCACTCGGCGGCAAGAGTATCAAAGCCGAGCGCACCGCCGGCAATGAAATCCTCCACCCCTTTTTCTTCTATAAGAAATTTTACTTTGTTTTTTATTAGTCTGCGTATATATTCAATTCTGTGTTCGGGAAGTTTTCTGTGTCCCGTAAAAAAACAGGTATATTGTTTGTCCATAATTCTCTCCTAATGTCTAAAAAAATAACCTTTCTTTATATATTATAACACATACAGGTATAAAATTACAATAGTTTTCGGACAATTTCTCGAACAAATATTTGTTTAGGTTACATAAGAACAAGAAGTGCGGCTAATGAGGCGGCACTCATAAGGAAAATCATAATTGAGCCGGGAATATTTTTTTGCTTTAGGGTGTATATTCCGTATCCGACGGTTTTCACGGCACAGCAAACCACAATTACGGCAATGAGAAGTTCAGCCACTATTTGTCACCTCCCCGTCTTTCACTCAATGAAAGTCCCGTTCTGCGGATTTTGAAGTTTGTATTTACCGATATTTCGTATTCTTTAAACTTTTCACGCCAGTTGTACGCCTCAAATTCATCATTTGTGAGAAACGCTTTTTTAGCTTTCATTCCTATATCGAGAACATCGGCGTCCTGTTCATCACGTACACTTTTTATAAAATTCTCACAATTTTTGCTTATTATTTGCGTTACTCTGTTTTCAAAATCGTTTATTTCCTGTTCGAGAGTGTAATTTGCCGACAGCGAGTATAAATCCGACTCAAGAAACAGATTTATGTCAACCTTTTTTTCCTTAACGTTTACATTAATTCTCGGTCTGTTCTTTTGTGATATTTTAACGGTGAGCGGTGTTTCGGTTTCATTGTAAAATGTAATATAACTGCTTTTGTACTTACCGCTTAAGATATTATAAAGCAAGCTGTCGGTACTGCCACGCACGCCCGTCATTTTTTTGCCGCTGAAAACAGCCATTCCCATTGTTTCACTTTTGTTTTTTTCTTCTTTTGCTACTTGGCCGGCTACATAGTTTCTTATTTTATACTCAAATTCGCCCTCATTTTGCGGAGCCTCGTCGTTTTTCTTATTTTTTTCAAGCTGATTGCTCTCCTGCTCCGAGCCGCCCTCATTTTCGGAGTTATTTTCTTCAGATTCCATAACTCCGGCAAGCGGTACGGCAACGTCCGCATAGTCGAGATTTCCAAGCATAAAAAAATCCTGCATTGTACAGCGCGGAAAACCCTGCGAGTCGTTTTTGTCAAAGGTAAGCTGATAGTATTTTGCAGGATTAAGCTCCACAATCGGCTTTACTTCGGTGAGATATTCGCTTGCCTCGCCGAGCGATACGGCAACATACACGTCGGGACGGATTTCCTCGCTTCTTGAAAGCGTGTCCAATAGGTCGCTGAGTCCCTCACGTGCAACCTCCTCAGAAATTACAAAGATTTTCGTGTGAAACAATGAAAATTTCTTGCTCACAATATGATTTGCGGTATTTATTGCCGAATACATATTGGGCGCTTCCACAACCACGTTTTCGATTATATCGGGTCCGCTTTTTCCGCCCTCCTCGGACGCACCGCCGCTTATTTGAGTAGGATTTGCAAACTGTATTGTTATTTTATAGTTGTCGGGTGTTTCGGATTGGTCAAATCCGAGCGCAACAACGTGCGCAACATCATTTACTTCGTTGCCGAAACAACCCGAAAGCATAAGCGTAAAGCAGATTATCGGAAAAAGCTTCAGAAATTTCATTTTTGTATTCCTTTCTTTGTCATAAGTCCGAAAATAAACGGCAGTAAAAGAACTGCAATGGATACCGCAAGCATAACTATTTTATCCGCCGCCATTACGGTTTGAGCGCTTTCCGGCAAAAGCGAGAACGAGCAGAGCGTGATTACAACCGGCAGTATCATCGGCTTGTAATATTTTAATGAAAATGTCTGCTGAAGTACAAAGCACATCGCATATATATAGAATGATGAGTACAGCAGTATCATAATAGTCCATATAAATTGAAAGAAAGCCTCAAACCTGTTAAAAAACGTACTCAAATGCACCATTCTTGTAAGCTGATACACGGGAAAAACGAAATTTTCCGAGAGCGGATACGGGAAAATAAGGCAGTATGACAGCAAAGTGAAGAATGCCGCCGCACCGCTTATTATAATTGCTTTAAGTCCGCCGTGCTTAATATCGTAAAGCGTATCGGAAAACGGCATTAATATATACAAAAGTATTATGTCCGAGAACAGATACGTTGTTTTAAACCCCGATAAAAACAGATTTTTTGTGCCGTTACCCAAAATCGGCATAAGGTTTTCCGTTTTATAGTACGGTGAAAGCATAATGAGAAACAGTACAAGTACCGTTCCGGCTATCGGCAGAAAGAGATAATGTATGCGTGAAATTGATTCTATACCCATATATGCTCCGAATGCCGCCGCTATTGCAAAAAGCAGAAGAATAAGCGTTGTAGGAGTTTCTTTTAAAAGCACAATGTTTATAGTTTCGGGGAAAATTCTTATTATCGAAACAAAATTTGTTGCCAAAATCAGAAACAACAGTGTTCCTACGGGTATTTTAAACCAATTTCCGCCCTTTTCAGCGGCAATTTCGATAATATTTTTCTTTTCTTTATATACGGAAAACGTTATAAAAAACACAATAAGCACGATTACTGCATTTATAAGCATTTGCAGCCATGCGGCGTTTCCGCTGTTTATTATATACGTTCTTGGAAATACCAGAAGAATTTTTGCAAAAATAGTGTTTATCATCAGGCTTGTTATTTCTTTTCTGCGAAGCATATTAATTTCCTTTCAAAATGTTTCACGTGAAACATTTATTTTTAACGGCGTTTTATATTCCATTTTCGGCTTATTTTCGGCTCTTCATTTGAGTTTTTGGTGTGAAGATATGCCGGACGTTTTTCTTTTCTCCATATTGGGTTTACAAAAAGCGAATTGCTCATGCTTCTGCTCCCTGCTCTTGGAAGCGGCGATAAAAGCGGTATTCCGAAGCTTTTTATTTGCCCAAGGTATATCCCGTATGCAAACACTCCGACGGCTATTCCGTAAAATCCCATTACGGCGGCGGCAAAAATAAAGCAAAGCCGCAGTATTCGGTGCGTCCAGCTAAGCGAATAATCGGGCGTTGCAAACGAGCCTATGCCCGTTATTGCGATTACGATTATCATTATCGGACTTACTATTTTTGCGCTTACCGCCGCCTGACCGAGAATAAGTCCGCCCACAATTCCGAGCGTTGAGCCTATTAGCCCCGGCATACGCAGTCCTGCCTCACGTATCATTTCAAACGCAAAATCCATTAATAAAAGCTCCAGAAGGCTTGGAAACGGTACATTTTCACGTGCCGCACTTATGGAATACAATAGGTATGTCGGTATTATTTCATAGTGATACAGCGTAACAGCAAGATACAGCGCAGGAAACAACAGCGCAATAAACATTCCCATAAGCCGCAGTATGCGTGACATATTCGCATAAGGCACTCTTAAATAATCATCGGAAACGGCGTGCGTCATCTCAAAAATTGTTGACGGCATTATAAGAACTCTCGGACTGCCGTTTAAAATAAGAGCTGCACGCCCCTCGGTAAGCGCGCGCGCCACTCTGTCGGGACGCTCCGTGCCTATTATTTGCGTTGTTGCCATAAAGGTGTTTTCTTCAAGCATCATTTCAACTTCTTCGATCGAAATGACATAATCCGTTGTTATTCCGTTTATGCGCCGCCGTATTTCGTTCACAAGATTTTGATTTGCAATATCGTTTATATACAATAAAACTCCTCTTGTCTGCGATACCGTTCCGATTTTTACGCCCTCGGCAATTAATTTTTCCGTTTTTATTATTTTTCGCACGAGAGCGGTGTTGTTTCGGAGCATTTCCGCAAAAGCCTCCTGCGGGCCGTAGACAGACTGCTCATTTTCGGGCTTGTCTATGCTTCTGTGTCCCCATTCACGCACATCAAAGACAAATCCCTTGGGGATTTTGTCCACAAACACGGCGCAACTGCCGAAATTGATTTCCTCGGCGATGCTGTCCATGCTCTGCGTGGTCATTGCCTGCGAGTGTGCGGCAAATTTCTCGCTTATTTCATCATCATATTTATATATTTCCTCGTCCGAAAAATACGGAAGCATAAGTAAAGGCTTTATTACCGCCTCGTCAACATGGTCGGTGTTTACCATTCCGTCTATAAATATCACAAACGCACGCCGTCCCTTTTTAAGGCGCAGTTCACGGATAATCACGTCGTTGTTCAAAGGGTAGGAAAAACGCTGTTTTATATATGAAAGACTTTCATCAATACTGTCCGTGACATACACGTCATTTTCGGGCGGTTTTTCCTCTCTCACGTCGTATGCTGTGGCGGAGCCGGGGTCATTTATAGAAAATTCAGTCCTGTATGTCGGTTCTTCAAACCAAAAAATAGATTTCAGCCGATTTGCTGTTTTCATTTTGCAACAATCCTTTCGCAGTTTCTGTTTATTATATTATTGTAAAAAACCAAAAAATTATACAGAATTTGCGCTTTTTATGTTACACGAATGTTTCAATTTTTAATTTTTATAGAATGTTTCACGTGAAACATTTACAAATTGAAAATATATGTTATAATAGTTATGAAGGAAAGTTTGCTTTGCAAACTTTCAAGAGCTTCGCTCTATTCGGGCTATGCCCGACTTCATAACATTGTATTGAATCGTAAAAATGCCCTTGCGAGCAAGCATTTTTACTCACAATATAATAGTTTGTTCGGCAAAAAGCGCCGAACAGAAAGAAAGTTTGCTTTGCAAACTTTCAAGAGCTACGCTCTTTTCGGACTATGTCCGACTTCATAATATTGTATTGAATCGTAAAAATGCCCTTGCAAGCAAGCATTTTTACTCACAATATAATAGTTTGTTCGGCAAAGAGTGCCGAACAGAAGAAAAGTTTGCTTTGCAAATATTCAAGAGCTTCGCTCTATTCGGGCTATGCCCGACTTCATAACTTTGTATTGAATCGTAAAAATGCCCTTGCGAGCAAGCATTTTTACTCACAATATAATAGTCCGTTCGGCAAAAAGCGCCGAACTACACCACAATGCCGCAAGGGCGGCGGAACGGAGAAACAATATGGGCAAAATAATTGCCGTTACAAATCAAAAAGGCGGAGTCGGTAAAACAACCACCTCCGTAAATCTTTCCTCCTGTCTTGCCTGCGAGGGCAAAAAAACGCTCCTTATCGACTGCGATCCCCAGTGCAACGCAACAAGCGGAGTCGGCATAACCGAACATTCGCTTACAATCTACGATTGCCTTGACGATCCCGATAAAGCAAAACAGGCGGTAATAAAAACAAAATACAGCAATTTATACGTTATCCCCTCGTCTCCGAATATGTCGGCGGTTGAGATAGAGCTTGCATATGAGGACAAGCGTGAGTATTTCTTAAAAGATGTGACCAAAAAACTGAAGGCGGATTACGATTTTATAATAATCGACTCCCCCCCGGCGCTCGGTATTCTTACAATTAATATACTTACTGCGTCAGACTCGGTGCTTATTCCCGTTCAGTGCGAATATTATGCGCTCGAGGGCGTCAGTCAGCTTATCGGGACGATACGTATAATTAAGAAGAAATTCAATCCGAATATTGAAATAGAGGGCGTTCTGGGTACAATGTACGACGGCAGAACAAGCCTCTCGATACAGGTTCTTGACGAAGTGAAAAAGTATTTCCCCGACAAGGTATACAAAACGGTAATTCCGAGAAATGTACGCCTTTCGGAGGCTCCGAGCTTCGGCGAGCCGATAATAAAATACGACCGCACATCAAAGGGTGCGGACGCATATATGGCTCTTGCAAAAGAAATTATAAGAAAAAACTAACATTTATGTAAATTGAAAGGAAGTATGCTTATGGCAAAAAAGGGACTCGGCAAAGGTCTGAACGGACTTTTTGAAGGCACAGCCGCCGAACTTTTGGAGCCGGAAAAAAGCGGAGGAATAACAAAGCTTAAGATAAACAGCGTTGAGCCGAATAAAGATCAGCCGAGAAAGGTTTTTGATGCGGAAAAACTGGAAACACTTGCGGAGTCTATAAAAGAGCATGGGCTTATACAGCCGATAACCGTAACCGCAGGAAAGAACGGAAATTATCTTATAATAGCCGGAGAACGCCGCTGGAGAGCCGCAAAAAAAGCCGGACTTTCGGAAATACCGGCGATTATAGGCGAATTTACTCCGCAAGAGGCGGCGGAGCTGGCGCTGATAGAGAACTTACAGCGTGAGGATTTAAACCCGATAGAAGAAGCGCTCGGTTACAGACAGCTCCTTGAAAAGTTCAGCCTTACCCAGGAGGATATATCAAAGAAGATAGGCAAAAGCCGCAGTGCGGTTGCAAATTCACTGAGACTGCTGTCGCTTGACGACCGCACGCGTGATTTGGTTGCGGACGGTATGATTTCGAGCGGACACGCACGTGCTCTGCTGTCGGTGGAGGATCCCGAAATACGTGAAGCGCTTGTAAAGCGCATTACGGAGGGCAGTCTGAATGTGCGCCAGGCTGAAGCGCTTGCAAAGCAATTAAGCAAAAAGCGCCCGAAAAAAGCGCCCAAAGAACCGACCGCCGGTGACATTGAAATAGAACACATATCCGAAAAAATGTCCTCTGCCCTCGGCACAAAGGTCAAAATATCACACACCGCACGCAAAGGCAGAATAGAGATCGAATATTACGGCAATGATGATTTAGAGAGACTTTTAACCCTCTTAAACGTAACGTGAGAAATAAGCGGCGCATCTCATCTTCCTGTTCGCCTTGAAGTATCGCATACGTCGGCGGCGAACAGAAAGCGACCTGCTTGCTTATTTCTCACGTTAGGGTAAGCGTAGCGGCGCATCTCATCTTATTGTCCGCCTTGAAGTATCGCATACGTCGGCGGCGAACAGAAAGCGACCTGCTTGCTTCTTTCTCACGTTAGGATAAGCGGCAGTGTCCGACACCGCCAAAGGCAAGCGGTACAAACTACATAAAACCGAATAAACTGCATTGCAGAAATGGAGAAAAATATGAATACAACACTTCTATTTATGATTGCTCTTGCCATAATGCTTGTTCTGATTATCATATGTCTTATTCTGATTATGATAAACTCCTCACGCATTAACACTCTGATCGACTATTCCGATGACGGGGATCTTGTAAGCGTCCTTAAGGAATATTATGAAAAGGTGGACAATCTGGCAAAAACGATAAATTCGTCCTCGGACGCAATAATGTCGTCACGCATTGCGGAATGTGAGCGCAAAAGCGGAAAATCGTTCCACAAAACCGCAACCGTGAATTTTGACGCATTTGATGATGTGACCGGAAAGCTCAGTTTTGCGCTCACACTGTTAAACGGCGATAATGACGGCGTTATTCTCACTTCGCTTTACGGACACAACTCGTGCAATATGTATGTCCGTGAGATACGCGGAGGAAGTGCGTCGACGGTGCTTCTGGACGAAGAAAAACAGTCGCTTGAGGCGGCAAAGAAATCAGGTGATAACAATGGAACAAAATAACCACGGTAACAAATCCCTTTTTCTGTACACAGCGCTCATATTTTTTGTTGCGGTAATACTTATAATACTTGCGTTTTTCGGGCAGACAAAGGTGCAGAAAAGCCAGCCCCCGATAAGCAGTGAAGCCCCCGTTCAGACGGCGGCAAGCATACCGGAAAAGGCGGCGATTGTAAGCGAGGAAAACGCAAAGCTTATGCAGGAGGTTTCCGATCTGAAAACACAGCTTGAGAAAACCACCGAGGAAATCGAAAAGCTCACGGAGGGACAGGCAAACGACGCTCTGCTGTTCAGTGCGTATGACGCAAAGCTCCGAAACGATACGGAGGCATTAAACACCGTTTTAAGTTCGATAAATTATGAACAGCTTACAGAGGAACAGAAAGCTGTTTATGATAAAATACAAAATTGAGAAAGGATAAATAAAAATGTTAGACATAAAAATTTTAAGACAAGACCCCGACAGAATAAGAGAGGCGCTGAAAAACCGCTGTAACGACCTCGACATATCACCTGCAATCGAGCTGGACAAACAGCGCAGAGATTTATTGGCTGATGTTGAGCAGAAGAAAGCAAAGCAGAACGAAATAAGCAAAAAAGTTCCTGCAATGAAGAAAGCCGGCGAAAATACGGACGAGCTTTTCAAGGAAATGAAGGAATTAAGCAACGAGATAAAAGTCGATGACGAAAAAGTCCGTGACATAGACGAACAGCTCAGAAATTTTATGCTGAGAATACCCAATATTCCCAATGCAAGCTGTCCTATCGGTAAAGACGATACGGAAAACAAGGAAATGCGTAAATGGGGCGCTCCGAGAGAGTTTGATTTTGAATTTAAGGCGCATTGGGACATCGGAACAGACCTTGATATTCTCGATTTTGAGCGTGGTACAAAAATTGCCGGTACGAGATTTACCGTCTATAAAGGACTCGGCGCAAGACTTGAGCGTTCGGTTATTCAGTATTTCTTAAACACGCACACCGATAACGGCTATACGGAAATTTTCCCGCCGTATATGGTAAACAGAGCGTCAATGACGGGTACGGGTCAGCTTCCGAAATTTGAGGAGGACGCATATAATATAAAGAACAACGATTTCTTTATGATACCTACGGCAGAGGTTCCCGTAACCAATCTTCACCGTGACGAAATCCTTGACGGAGCACAGCTTCCGATAAAATACTGCGCATATTCGGCTTGTTTCAGAGCCGAGGCAGGCAGTGCCGGACGTGACACGAGAGGTCTTATAAGACAGCATCAGTTTAATAAGGTAGAGCTTGTTAAATTCGTAAAACCCGAAAACAGCTATGATGAGCTTGAAAAGCTTACAAACGACGCCGAAAAGCTTTTACAGGGACTCGGAATACCCTACAGAGTAGTATGCCTTTCGACAGGCGACTTAGGCTTCTCATCTGCAAAAACGTACGATATAGAGGTTTGGATGCCGAGCTACGGCAGATATGTTGAAATATCCTCCTGCTCAAACTTTGAGGATTATCAGGCACGCCGTGCAAACATCAGATACAAGGAAACCGCAAAGGATAAGGCGCAGTTCGTGCATACATTAAACGGTTCGGGACTGGCAGTCGGAAGAACGGTAGCCGCAATTTTGGAAAACTTCCAGAACGAGGACGGAACGGTAACCGTTCCGGAGGCGCTTGTTCAGTATATGGGAACGGATACAATAAAATAATTATATGATTTAAACTTGAGGTCAGCACCTCGAACGGTTTGTCTAAAGTCTGCGGGCAGAGTAAAATATTTTTACTCTGCCCTTTCTTTTTGCAAAAATATATTCGGTTTACCTCTTGTTGAGATTTTATGTAAACAGATGAAAAATTATAAACAATGTATAAACATGGAAAAAAATAAGTTATCCACGGTAAAATCCGCACAGACAAGCTGTTTTTTACGAGTTATCCACGCCGTCCACGGAGTTATCCACGGTATGCGCAGTTTATAAACAGTGGACAACCTGACGTGTTTATGCGGTTTTTTGAGGTTTACATATTATTTTTACATAATTCTGTGTTTTTCCACACATAAAAAGAGTATAATTGTGGATTAAAAAGTGTATGGAGTAAAAAAACGCATATTTATGCGGTTTTTTCGTGTATGGCGGAGCAAAAAAGTTATCCACACCGTGTGAATAAACGGTGGGATAAGTGCAGAAAATAAATTATTGCGCTCCAAAAAAACTCTGCAAAAATTGTCGAATTTGACAAAACAGCAGTTTATGTTGTATACTCAAAACAAGGGCTATTTGCATTTTTAAAAGCTTTGTGCTATAATGTAAAATGGTAAACTATACAAAAGGGTGATTGTAAATGGATTTATTGATTTTTGATAATATATTAAACGACCCCTGCATACAGGGAATAACGGAAAAAAATGATTTAGAGGTTATGAAGCGTATCGTCCGCTTTGCCGAAACGGAGGGCATAACATCGGACAGCATATGCGAGTATGTGTCCTCAAAGCTGGCGAATGACGAGAATATCGTTTCGCATCTTGCGCAGTCGGGAAAGAAAATCGGAAACGATTTGTACCGCCTTGCGAAGCGTGACATTAATCAGATATATAAATCGCTGTATAAGGCACAGCTTAAATATACCCCTTCGGGAAACGATACCGGCTTTTGCGGAGAATATGTAAACTCAATTTTAAAGCTTACGCAGTCAGAGTCGGCGGAGGAGCTTTTGGACAACCTTATACAGCATTATAAAAAACTCGGCTGCGGAGTTACCGCAAAGTATTACGCCTTTAAGTATGACGGCGGACTTTTCGGCATACCGTCCGTTGATATGCCCGATTTTGACGAGCTTATCGGCATAGATTATCAGAAGCAGACGCTTATCGATAACACAAAAGCGTTTGTAAACGGCAAAAAGGCGAATAACGTACTGCTCTTCGGCGACAGAGGAACGGGAAAATCCTCATCGGTCAAGGCGCTGTTGAAGATGTTTGCAAAGGACGGACTAAGACTTATCGAACTGCCGAAACAGAATATAAAGGATATACCGCGCCTTGCAAAAACACTGTCCGAAAAACCTCATAAATACATACTTTTCCTTGACGATTTATCGTTTGAGGCGGAGGAGCCGGAGTATAAATCATTAAAGATTGCAATGGAGGGACAGTTGCAGGCGCAAAACGATAATATGCTGGTGTATGCAACCTCGAACCGCAGACACCTTGTAAAGGAAACGCTTTCCGACCGCCAGGGTGACGATATGCACCGAAACGATCAGATGCAGGAAACGCTGTCGCTTTCGGAGCGTTTCGGAATAAGCCTTGTGTTCTCCGCTCCCAATCAGAAGGAGTTTTTGAATATAGTTGCGCAAATGCTTAAAAAGCACGGCGTGGAGATAAACGCCGAAATTGAAAAAAAGGCGGTCGTATGGCAGATGAATTACGGCGGCAGAAACGGAAGATGCGCAAAGCAGTTTGTGTCATCGTATATATCGAGCCTTTAAGGAGGAAAAATTATGAAAATTAAAATAACCGCCGCAGTGCTTGCACTGCTGTTCCTGCCCGTGACGGCGTTTGCGGCGCAGTACGGCGTAGAGCGCGGAAAAAATGCCGTTGTATCGTGCTATGATAACGGACAGCTTGTGTTTTCCAAGCTGTTCAAAACGGAAAGCGATTTTATAGAGCTTCCCGATAAGTATAAGGATATGAAGAAAACTATTTGGTACGATAAAGCCGAGTCGGTGTCGGAGCTTACCGAAAAAGCGGCGAAGTATCCGTCCGAAAAGGACGCACGCAATGCGTTCGCCGTCTGCCTTGACGTTTCCTCCGTTTACGGAGAGAACGAGGATATGTACAGCGTTGAGGCGCTGTATCAGGGCAAAAAGACGGAATTTCTCGTTAAAAAGGACGTAAAAATCAAGTCCGCTCCTGAGAATTATCTCGAATTGAGCGGCAGCGACGCCTCCGCTCTGCAAAAGGGCGACGTTTTCCGCATATCGTACAACGTTCCGAAAACGGAATTTTCACGCATAGACTTTATATACCGCCCCGATAATTACAATATTGCGCTTGACGGCGCCGATTACGGGGTAAATTTTGAAAAATTGTTTGCATATAATAATAATGTGGGCGGTTTGAAAACCCAATGGGTGGCGCAGTACGGCGGACAAAATTCCGAAAAATATATGTATGCATTCGGCATTATTGCGGATAGGACGAAAAACAGCCTTATGCTTATGAACAAAAGCGGCGAAACGGACAAGCTTATGGATATAACGCTTGACCCCGAAACCGTTGTGTATCTTTGCAAAAGCGCACGCCCGTATGACATAACGTCGGCGTCCGTTTCGGATATTCCGACAACGTTTGTTCCGAAGCTTTATGACAGCGAAAGAATAAGCCTTAACGAATGTGACGGCTTTGCCTATGCGCTTGTGAGAATAATTGACGGAACTGCCGCTGACATAGCGGTGTACTACAACTATAAATAAGAAAGGACTTATAAATATGTATCGAATAAAAAAGACTGCGGCGCTTGCCATAGTGGTTATCGCCGTGGTCGGAACGATTAATACATACGCACAGCCCAATATAAAAATAACCCTTAACGCAGTTGCGGACAACTCGTCACAGCAAATCGATTTCGGCGAAAACGGACCGATTTGCCGCAACGATATAACACTTGTGCCGGTACGGAAATTTGCGGAATCGGCAGGAATGACCGTAAGCTGGAACCAGGAAATCCAAACGGCACAGCTTACGCTTAAAACGGATATAAACTCCCCAAAGCCGATTGAGCGGTACGCCGCACGGCTGATAAGCAAAATAAACAATTACGGGCTTGAGCTTACGCCCGTAAGCATAACCGCGTCTTTGCGGCTTTATGCCGACAATGCGGTCATACGCTATAATTTCAAAGACCGTGAGGGTGACGCCGTGGCAATAGGAAAATATGTCGCACTAAACGGTGTTGCAACCGCCGAAGATGACGCACGGCTTATGATTCCGCTAAGGAGTGCGATGGAAATATTCGGACTCACCGTCGGCTGGAATCAGGCAGACACCTCGGTGTCCGTTTCCATACCGCAAGACGAAAATATGGTTATCCCTACCGATTTGCGGATTGTGTCTGATGCGGAAAACGCATACGCTATCCCCAATTACGAGCAAATCCTTGCGGCGGAGGAGGCGGCAAAGGAAAAACCGCTCCACGGCGCATACATAGGAAAATTCAAAATAACGCACTACACGCCCGGCTCGGCTGACAACGGCATCTGGGGCAACAGCACCGCATGGGCGGGCAAAATAATTCCCGGTCAGACCATTGCCGTCGACCCTAATATTATCCCCAAGCTCAGCTGGGTCTACATCGACGGCTACGGACTCCGCCGTGCCGAGGACTGCGGCGGCATGGTAAAAGGCTACACAATTGACGTCGCCGTCAACTCATATTCGGAAGTCTCCCAAGGAGTAGTTTACCGGGACGTCTACTGGGCTTCTCCCTGATTTTCCTTGCTGAAATTCCGCATCTTACCAATTATCGCTGCTCGGAGTATCTGCATACGCCGTCGCATCTCAAATCGGCAATCTACGAAATTTCAGCGGCGGAAAATAAACAAAAGCGAGAAAATTCCGCATCTTGTCAATTATTCTTGCTCGGAGTATCAACATACGCCGTTGCATACCAAATCGGCAATCTACGAAATTTCAGCGGCGGAAAATGGCAAAAACGAATAAAAATCCGCATCTTACCAATTATCGCTGCTCGGAGTATCTACATACGCCGTCGCATCTCAAATCGGCAATCTACGAAATTTCAGCGGCGGAAAATGGCAAAAACGAATAAAAATCCGCATCTTACTAATCATCGCTGCTCGGAGTATCTGCATACGCCGTTGCATACCAAATCGGCAATCTGCGAAATTTCAGCGGCGGAAAATATGCAGAAGCGAGAAAATTCCGCATCTTACTAATTATCGCTGCTCGGAGTATCTGCATACGCCGTTGCATACCAAATCGGCAATCTACGAAATTTCAGCGGCGGAAAATATGCAGAAGCGAAGCGCTTCAAATCGGCGGTTTATGAATTTTTCACTGCGGAAAACATATAAAAACAATACCCGATAACAAACAGGAGGATATTCAAATGAAAAAAATCTTATCTGCGGCGGTTATTTTGTCGCTGTTATTTTCATCAATACCGGCGTCGGCGTCAAAAACAGGGGACGAACTCCGCAAAACGGCGCAGTACGTTTACGAAAACACGCCCGAACCCGTTTCGGGGAGCGTCGGCGGAGAATGGGCGGTTTTCGGACTGGCACGTTCGGAATATGATGTCGATTCAAGCTATTTCTTAAAATACGCCGAGAATTTGCAGACAGGCTCGGGCAGTACGCCCGAATACCTCGAAAATCCGCGCTATATCCTTGCGCTTACGGCAATAGGAATGAATGCCGCCGATTTCAAGGGCAAAAATTTATATACGCCGCTTTTGGACACGGAAAAAGTAACATCGTTCGGGGTTAATGCGGCGGCGTGGGCGCTTATCGCTCTTGACTGCGAAAATTATAAAACAAACGGCGAAAAGGAAAAATACATTGAATTTATATTAAACTCGGCTCTTGACGACGGCGGATTTTCGTACACATCCGAGGGAGCGGCGGATGCGGACGTAACGGCGGTTGTTTTGCAGTCGCTTTCGCCGTACACCGAGCGTTCAAACGTAAAAGAAGCCGTAAACAAAGCGCTTTCGTGCCTGTCGGACAAGCAGGAGACAGACGGCGGATTTGTTTCATGGGGCGTAAAATCGGCGGAAAGCACCGCCCAAGTCATTACCGCACTCAGCTCGCTTAATATACCTTTAAGCGACGAACGCTTTGTAAAGGATAAGAATTTATACGATAATCTTATGCAGTTCTCGTGCGGAAACGGCGGCTTTAAGCATGTTGTATCCGATGAAACCGCAAACGCAATGACCACCGAGCAGGCGCTGTATGCGCTCTCGGCGCTCGAGCGTGCCGAAAACGGCAAATCAAAGCTTTACGATATGTCCGCCGTTGCAAAAATACGTGCGCCGAGGTTTTCGGATATATTAAACAGTCCCTACCGTTCGGCAATAGAAATACTTGCCGAAAAAGGCGTTATAAACGGAGTGTCCGACACGGAGTTTAATCCGCACGGAAACGTAACCCGAGCCGAATATGCTGCAATGGTTGTGCGTGCGCTAGGAATAGAAAAAACGGCAGAGAACAGCTTTGCCGATGTGAGCGAAAATGATTGGTTTTACAAAAGCGTATGTGCGGCGTACGGCGCAGGAATAATAAACGGAGTATCCGACGCTGAATTTAATCCGTACGGAAAAATAACCCGTGAGCAATCCGCCGCAATGACCGCCCGTGCCGCAGAGTATGCCGGTGCTGACGCAGGCACAACGGCGGACGATATAACCCGTGCCGAGAAGGAATATTCCGATTTCAACTCGGTTTCGGAGTGGGCAAAAGCGCCCGTAAGCTTTTGCTTAAAAAGCAAAATAACGGCGTTTATCACAGGAGAATTTATTCCCCAAAGGGATACCACACGCGAAGAAACGGCGCAGATGATATACACCTTGCTTTCGCTGTAACCAAAGGATTGTAACGAATGAAAACTTTTTTTAAAAAGCATAAAATAAAAATAATAACTGTGGCAGCGGCGGCGGTTGTTCTTGCGGTATCCTTTTTTGTTCCCTCAAAAAAGGATACCGCTCCGAACCCTGCCCCGACTGTCACGGCAGCTACCGTACCTTCGGTAAGTCCGAGCCTTGCTCCGACCCCGATTGTTACGGCGTCCGCCGTGCCGTCGGCGGCTCCGTCTTTAACGCCGTCACCCACCCCTACTCCGACCGCTCCGCCCAAAGAGCAGACATTCACCGCTCCGAAGCAGGAGAAAAAAAGCGTGTGTACTCTTACGGTGCGCTGTGATGAAATACTGAAAAATATTGATAAGCTTAATCCCGAAAAGCGAGAGCTTGTCCCCGAAAACGGGATAATCTATTCGGGAAAAGCCGAGATAAACGACGGCGAAAGCGTTTTTGACGTTTTACAGCGTGAAATGCGCAAAAATAAAATCCATATGGAATTTGTAAACACGCCTGCGACAAACAGCGCATATGTCAAGGGCATAAACAATATATACGAATTTGACTGCGGCGGATTTTCCGGCTGGACGTATTCCGTAAACGGAAAAACGCCGAATGTCGGCTGTTCGCAGTGTTTTGTAAAATACGGCGATATTGTCGAGTGGAAGTACGTATGCGAGATAACGTTTGATATGGGAGATTAAAATGAACGAGTTTAAGGAATACCATCCCGTTGCGGGTTTTGTATATTTTGCGCTTGTGATAACGTTTTCAATGTTTTTTATGCACCCCGTTTGCCTTGCGCTTTCGTTTTTGGGCGCATTTTTGTATTCTTTAATTCTCGGACGTGCAAAAACAATCCTGTATGCCCTGCCCGTTGCGGTTTTTGCCGCCGTTTTAAATCCGCTGTTCAATCACAGCGGAGCAACCGTACTTTTCTATCTCGGAAACGGAAACCCGTTCACGGCGGAATCGGTGTATTACGGACTTGCGGCGGCGGCTATGCTGTGCGCCGTTATCTGCTGGTTTTCGTGTTTCGGCGCTGTTATGACCGGTGACAAAACAATTTATCTTTTCGGCAGAATTATCCCGTCAATGTCGCTTGTTATTTCAATGATTTTACGTCTTATTCCCGAATTTAAACGCAAAATGCGTGAGATCGGCAACGCCCGAAAGGGACTTTTCAAAAAATACCGCTTAAAAGATGCGGTGTTGGTGTTCGGTGCGCTGGTGAGCGCATCGCTCGAGGGCGCAGTCGAAACGGCGGACTCTATGTCCTGCCGCGGGTACGGACTTAAGCATAGGAGCGCATATTCAAATTACATTTTCACAAAGCGTGATGCGGCGGTGTGCATTGCCTGTGCGGTGACGGGAACATATACGGTGATAGGTGCGGCAGAGGGTGCGCTCGGGTGGCGGTATTTCCCGTCCGTTTCGGGAGCGGAAATAACGCCATACGGCATAAGCGTGTTTGCGGCGTATTTTGTAATGTGTTTAATGCCTGTTATAATCGAGGTGACGGAGGTATGCAGATGGAAAGCTATAAAATCGAAAATCTGAATTTTTCATACCCGAACGGGAAAAGTGTGCTTAAAAATATAAGCTTTACCGTAAACAGCGGCGAGTTTATAACCGTATGCGGAAAATCGGGCAGCGGAAAAACCACGCTTTTAAAGCACCTAAATCCCATTTTGGCGCCCGAGGGCGAGCGGAGCGGACAAATTCTTTTTTGCGGAAACGATATATTTTCGCTCACAAAGCGTGAAGTGTGCGAAAATATAGGCTTTGCGGTGCAAAACCCCGATAACGGGATTGTAACCGATAAGGTGTGGCACGAGCTTGTGTTCGGAGCGGAAAATCTCGGACTTGATCAAAATACTATCCGTGCAAGAGCCGCCGAAACGGCGTCTTTTCTCGGCTTGGAAAATATTTTTTACAGTGATACGTCAACGCTTTCGGGCGGACAAAAGCAGATTTTAAACCTCGCCTCCGTGCTTGTAATGCGGCCCAAAGCGATAATCCTTGACGAGCCGACAGGCAGGCTTGACCCGATTGCGGCGTCGGAGTTTCTGCGATTGCTCAAAAAAATCAATACCGAAACGGGCATAACGGTCATAATGAGCTCGCATCGCCTTGACGAAGCGCTCGAATTATCGGACAAGCTTGCGGTAATGGATGGCGGCAGGCTTGTTTCGTTCGATGCTCCTAAAAAATCGGCGGCAAATCCCGAAATATTTATGTCGCTCCCAAGCTTTGCAAAGGCGTATTTCTGTCTGGACGGCGGAGCGGATTGTCCGCTCACGGTGCGTGAGGGCGGAGCGTGGCTTGACGGGTTTTCAAAAACCCACGAATATGACAGCTCCGAAATAATTGATGAAATCATAGATACCGATACCGTTATCGAGGCTTGCGGAGTATGGTTTCGGTACGAAAAAAACTCGGCAGATATAGTAAAAAATCTTTCGCTTTCGGTGAAAAAAGGCGAAATTTACGCAATAAACGGCGGCAACGGCGCAGGAAAAACGACCCTGCTTTCGCTCCTTTCGGGGGTAAACCGCCCGTATAGGGGAAAAATCAAAACAAACGCCAAAACCGCACTTCTGCCGCAAAATCCGCAGTTGCTGTTTGTAAAAAATACAGTGTATGAGGATTTTCTCGAGGTATGCACGGATAAAGGCAAAATAAAAGAGGTGTGCGCCCTGTGCGGAGTGGGCGGACTTTTGAAATCGAGCATTTATGACGTTTCGGGCGGAGAACAGCAGAGGTGCGCACTTGCAAAGCTTATTCTCGCCGAGCCAGATGTGTTTCTTTTGGATGAGCCGACAAAGGGTCTTGACGGATATTTCAAGGAAAAAATTGCGGAGATTTTGCTGTCCTTGAAAAACAGTGGAAAAACGATAATAGCGGTGTCGCACGATTTGGATTTCTGTGCGGAATACGCCGACAGATGCGGTCTGTTTTTTGACGGCAGAATAGTGAGCGAGAATACGCCGCACAAATTCTTTGCCGATAAGGATTTTTATACCACCTTGGCGCACCGTATGTCAAAGGCTGTGCTTGAAAACGCCGTCACGTCGGCGGATATTGTGCGTGCGTTCGGGAAAGAACCGCCGAAAATAACGGCGGAAAAGACGGACAGTTTTGACGTTCCCGACATAAAAAAGAAACCGCTCGTTACGGCGTGCGAAAAGCCGAAAAAGGCGTGGGAATTTCTTGTATATTTCCTCGCCGTACCGCTTACGGCGCTTTTGGGGCGGTACGCTTTCGGCGACAGAAAATACTATTTTATAAGCATGCTTATAATTTTTGAAATACTTCTTCCGTTTGCGGTGCGGCTCGAAAAACACCGTCCGAAAGCGAGGGAAATAACCGTGCTTGCGGTTATGTGTGCGGCGGCGGTGTTCGGGCGCACGGCGTTTTATGCGTTTCCGCAGGTGAAGCCTGCGGCGGCGGTTGTTATCGTGACGGGGCTTTGCTTAGGTGCGGAGTGCGGATTTATCACGGGCGCCGTTACGGCGTTTGTGTCGAATATGTTTTTCGGTCAGGGACCGTGGACTCCGTGGCAGATGCTTGCGCTTGGTGCGGTCGGATTTTTTGCCGGTATATCGTCGCGGTATATCGGCAAAAACAAGCTGTGCGTGTGCCTGTACGGTGCGGCGGCGGTGTTTGTGATTTACGGCGGAATAATGAACGCCGCGTCGGTGCTGATGTCACAGAATACGCTCAATTTGGGAATGTTTCTTGCATCGGAGGCGGCAGGTGCGCCGTTTGACGCCGTTCACGCCGTTTCGACGGCGGTGTTTCTGTGGCTTATCGCACGCCCGTTTTGCGAAAAGCTTTCAAGAATAAAATTAAAACACGGACTGTACAAATCAGCATAAAAGTGATACAATGTGTATATCACAACGGAAGGAAATTTTTACTTAATGAAGAAACTTATTTCATTTTTAAAGCCGTATAAGCTTCAGCTTGCGATAGGTCCGTTTTTCAAGCTGACCGAGGCGGTGTTTGAACTGCTTATCCCGACGCTTATGGCAATGATAATAGATAACGGCGTAAATGCGTCAAATCAAGGGTATGTAATAAAAATGGGCGTCGTAATGCTTGCGATAGCCACGTTCGGCGTGATTTCGGCGCTCGTGTGCCAGTACAGTGCGTCGATTGCCTCGCAGGGTTTCGGCACGGACGTGCGAAACGCAATGTACAAAAAAATAGAAAGCTTTGCGTTTGCCGATCTCGATAAATTCGGAACATCATCGCTTATAAACCGAATAACCGGCGATGTAAACCAGCTTCAGCAGGCGGTCGCAATGCTGATAAGGCTTGTAATCCGTGCGCCGTTTCTGTGCGTGGGCGGATTGATTATGGCAATGCTTATAGATATAAAGCTGTCGGTCATTTTTATGATAGTCATACCGCTGTTTGTGTTTGTGCTGTTTTTGGTAATGTTCAAGGCTGTACCGCTGTATAAATCGGTGCAGAAAAAGCTTGACGGAATAACGCTCGTATTGCGTGAAAATCTTTCGGGCGTGCGTGTAATACGTGCGTTTGCCGGACGTGAGCGAGAAAAGGAGCGGTTTTCGGAGGCTAATACGGATTTTTCAAATACGGCGATACGTGTCGGAAAAATAGCGGCGCTGACCAATCCCGCAACCACGATAATAATGAATTTCGCCGTTATAGCGGTTATAAAAATAGGCGGAATACGTGTAAATACGGGCAATCTTTCGCAGGGTGAAATAATAGCTTTTATAAACTATCTCACCCAGATTTTGAACGCAATGATAGTGGTGGCAAACCTTGTAATACTGTATACCAAAGCGTACACCTCGGCAGGGCGTGTAAGCGAGGTTTTGAACTATACCCCGTCGCTTGAGGGCGGCGAAAAGGAGATTGAGCCGGTAAAGGGTGCGCCGTGCATTGAGTTTAAAAATGTGACAATGACGTATCCGTCAAGCTCCGTGCCGTCGCTGGAGGATATAACCTTCAGTATAAATAAGGGCGAAACAATCGGAATTATCGGCGGAACGGGCAGCGGAAAGAGTACGCTTGTGAGCCTTATTCCGAGGTTTTATGATGTAAGCGAAGGCGAAGTTCGCATAAACGGCGTGAATGTAAAGAAATATCCGCAAAAGCAGTTAAGGCAGGAGATTGCGATTGTACAGCAGCGTGCGAACCTGTTCACGGGTACGATTGCGCATAATCTGCGAATGGGAAAGGCTGACGCCGCGGAGGCGGATATGGACAGAGCGTGTGCGCTTGCGCAGGCGAGCGAGTTTGTGGACAGGCTTCCCGAGCGCTACGAAACGGAAATATCGCAAAGCGGAAACAATCTTTCAGGCGGACAAAAGCAGAGGATAACGATAGCACGAGCGCTTATAAAAGGTGCGCCGCTGCTTATTATGGATGACAGCGCCAGTGCGCTTGATTTTGCAACGGACGCAAAACTGCGCCGTGCGATCAAGGAGGATACTGCGCATCAGACCGTAATTATCGTTTCGCAAAGGGTAAACACTGTAAAAGATACCGACAGAATAATCGTTCTCGACGACGGAAAAATCGTCGGAATTGGTATGCACCAAGAACTTTTGGAAAAATGCGAGGTATACAAAGAGATTTGTATCTCCCAAGAGCAATTCTGAATAAAATTCCGCATCTCGCACATTTGCACTCGCTTGCATATTTGCACACCGGCGCTCGCTTAAATGCACAATCTGCGAAATTTTCGGCAGGGGTCGATGCCCTCATCGACCCGAAACCATTTTAAATAAACACAAAAAAGCGGAGCTTTGTCGCTCCGCTTTTCAATGTTTTCCCTCAACTGTTTTCATTATAACAATCCTTGTCCCATCGAATCACGTTGGTATCAATATATTTCCATATTTCGTCATAATCCTTTTAATGTGGTCATAAAACGAACGCTGCCATATTCTGTGAGCCGTTTCTTTTGTGACCATTATTTTAAACGAACGTATAATATCCAGTATCGTAGGGGTCGATGCCTTCATCGACCCATCAAGAGAAATCAGCATATGAATATGATTTGGCATTATTATGTATTTATCAACCGTAACACCGTTGTATTTTTGGCTTATGCTTCTTATATATTTGTCGCAAACCTTTCCCGTATCGGTCAGCACGTTTTGTATGTCATCGCTTGGGACGATGTGGGCATCGTCCCCTACCGGAGCGATAGCGGATAAAATTTACTTATGTTCCTTTGTGCATATCGTGATAAAATATGCTCCGGGCGAGGAATAATCATATTCTTTTAATCTTAAAGGTTTTCGATCCGGTAATGTCATATTCAATCCTGCGTCAGGAACATAAACTCCATATCCTCCGTACCCTGTGCGCAGGCGTGGCCCGTGTCGGGATAGAGAATGTGCGTTTTCTTGCAGTTAAGTTTGTTGTAGACGGCATATTGCGTTGACGGCGGACAAGTTATGTCCATCATACCGGTAAACATCATAACTTCCGCCTTGATTCTTGGTGCAAGATTTTGAATATCTATATAACCGAGACGCTCAAAAATTTCATCCTCACGCTCATGCATAGGATCGTAATTTCTGAAATAATTGCGAACCTCCTCAAAAGCCGCCTCGCCGAGATTCATCTCGTATGTACGGCGGAAATCCGATAAGAATGGGAACATAACCGCCGCACGCTTTATTCTCGGCTCAAGCGCCGCACAGGCAATAGTCAGACCTCCGCCCTGGCTTCCGCCTCTGGCGTAAACACGGCCGGCGTCAATGCCGTCCATGTTCATAACAATGTTTGCAAGCTCCGCCGTGTCAAGGAAAATGCTTCTGTATAAAAGCTTTTCGGGCGAACTGTCGCTCAGTCCGCGGATTATGTGACCGGCATTGGTCGGACCTTTAACACCGCCCACGTCCTCGCTTGTTCCGCCCTGACCGCGGCAGTCCATTGCAAAAACGGCGTATCCGGCAAGCACAAATCCGAGCTTGTGCATCCATTCGCCGCTCGTGCCGCCGTATCCGTGGAAGAACAGTATGGCAGGAACGTTTTCCTTGTTTTTCGGGCGCATATGCGAAACGTGAATACGTGCTCCGCCCATGCCCGTGAAATACATATCGTAGCATTCTGCGTTCTTCGCCTTGAATTTTGCCTCTTTAAGCTCAACCTGCGGGTCAATTGCTCTCATTTCCTCGAGCGACTTGTCCCAAAACTCGTCAAAATCGGCAGGTTTGGGCGATGACCCCATGTATTTTTCCAAATCCTCTTTTTTCATATCAACTGATGGCATAATAAAACTCCTCTGCTTTTTTTCTTTAATTATACTGCACTTGTGCGGAATTTTCAAGCAATTCCCAAAATATCTTTTGCAAGGCGGTCGGCCATATCGTTGTACTTGTCGCCCGAATGCCCCTTCACCTTGTGAAACCGCACGCTTAAAACGTCTGAAACGCTGTCAAAGTACGCCTTGTATGCGATTGTACCGCTTTTGTTCGTTTTCCATTCTCCCGTGCACCATTTCTCAATGCCGGCGTAATCGTAGTATAAATCGAGCGAGTCCGCGCCGTTTTCCACGCAAAACCGCATTGCGCACATTGCGCCGTTTATCTCCCCTGCAACGTTCCGCATTGCGGCGTTTTCCTCATCATCGAATTTTTCGCTGAAACAGTGCGTTTCGCCGTTGTGGAAAATCACTGCGCCGTAGGAATATTCCTTTGTTTTTATGTTGTAGCTTCCGTCAACATATGCGCATGTGCCGTCGGGGTCGGGCGTCTTTTCCTCGGTTGCTGTCATATACTCCTCTGCGGCGGCTCGGTTCGGAAAACTTTTAAACTCCGCACCGCCATACCCCGTCACTTCACGGCGGCAGTCCTCCCAGGAGGTGTATATTCCGGGTTTCCGCCCCTGCCTTACGGCATAAAATTTAGCCATATTTTTTAAACTCCTCCGTTAAAAATCATTCTCTGCGGTAAATAATAACATAAATTCAGAAAAAAATCAATATTACACCATACAAGATATGGTGTTTTTTTGCCGCACTCGGCAAAAAAACACAATTCGGCGGAGTTTCTACCTATTATATATGTCAAATAATCGGCAAAAAAATTTTTTGAAACAAAATCGGAACTTTTTAAAAAAACCGCCGTCTAATAAAGTGAAAACTCACCAAAGCGGCGTGCAAGTATGAAAATCAACCAAACGCAGCTTTTGAAAACTGTATTTTTGTGATAAAGTACATAAAAATATTTAGAAAATACAGGAAAAAGCAAAAAAAGTGTTGACATCCGCACTGTGAGATAGTAGAATATTTAGTGGCAGCTTTTTATGATGAGTAGAAACGTTATAAAATTCTGTTACCGTAATATTAATAAGACTGTGGGCTTTGAGGGTAAAGCAGGTTACCCGAACAGGCTGTGACAGTCGGCTTACAGTTTGTTTACAACTGTGAGACTGCATTGACATATCATTACTTGCGTGATATAATCAATGCGTATTCTGAGATAATATATCTTGGATATTTTCGGTTTATCGGGCTGAGAAGGGTGTCCGGTAGGCTGCAGAGAAAACCCTTCACAGAAGAAAATTAAAGGGAGGATTTGAGACTATGAATAAGAATCTCAAGAAAGTAATTTCAGCAATTGCTGCTCTTGCTGTATCAGCAAGCTCAATCGTTGCATTTGCTGCAGGTTATCCTGACGTTCCTGAAACAGCTTCATATAAGCAGGCAGTTACAGAACTGACAGCTTTAGGCGTTGTTGAAGGTACAGACAATGGCACATTTGAGCCGGATCAGAACGTAACAAGATCACAGATTGCAAAGATGATCGTTGCTGCACTGGGCGGTTCAACTCTGAGCTCAGCTGAAGCTCAGAAGGGTAAGGACACAAAGTTCGCCGACGTAACAGGCAGCCACTGGGCATCAGGCTTCATTTCAGTTGCTACATCTGAAGGAACAAAGTTCGTTGACGGTTACAGCGATACAGAGTTCGGCCCCGAAGACAATGTAACATTTGCACAGGCAGTAAAGATGATCGTATCGGCATTAGGTTATTCTACATATGCTGAGAACGAAGGCGGCTGGCCGGGCGGTTACCTCAACTATGGTTACTCACTCGGAATAGCTAACGGCGTAACAGCTTCAAACGACACAGAGTTAACAAGAGCTCAGGTTGCTCAGATGATTGACAACGCATTAAAAGCTCCTATCTGCGTTATCGATGGCTGGAAGCAGGAATGGAACGGAGATCAGACTCCTAACCGTGTAAAGAAAGATAAGACAAGCACAACAGTTAAAGATCAGTGGCAGTGTCTCTTAAACACTTCACATGACGCTTATGTATTTAACGGTCGTGTAAAGGAAACACATCAGTCAAATCCGTCACTTGACACAGATAAGGTTAAGTTCACGGTTGAAAAGGCTGACAACTTTGAAGGTTATCAGGTTGTTAAGGGTACAAACGCTGTAAGAGATAATGCTAATGCTACTGAAACAGCATACATTGGCGATTCAGCTGCAGATAAGGAGCTCTTAACATATGCTGAGATCCTCGTTCAGTTGAACGACGATGATGAATACACAATCTTAAGCATTACTCCGGTAGGCTCAAACAAGGTTGCTACATTCAACGCTGATGATTACTCAAAGGCTACAACAGTTGCATCAACAGACGAAAAGGGTACGCTTTACTCATATGTTGATGACAACTCAACAAAGACAGATTCATTCAAGATCGACGTTGAAAAGATGTATGCAGGAACAGAAGGCGGTTTCTATGTAAACGGCAAGCAGATTAACCTTTCATCAACAACAGGCGAAACTCTTGAAGACAATCTTAATGAGTTCGTAAAGGGTAATGTAACAGGTACTGTTACATTAATCGACAGCCCGGCAACAGGTACAACATCAACAGACGGCGTATATGACTATGTAATGGTTACATACTATAAAGATGCTGTTGTTGCATCAGTTGTAGGTGACGCTGAAGAATGCACAATCCGTTTCGACGCAAGAGATACTGCAAGCATCGGTACATCACTTGAGGTTGATACAACAGATGAAAGCATGTTCTATTCATTCAAGACTGTTGACGGCAAAGAAGTTGCTCCGACAGACTTAAAGGAAAATGACGTATTGTCAATTGCTTGGGACGTTAAAGCAGGATTTGAAGATTCAAAATCATATGACGTGCTCGTATCAACTGCTACAGCAGAAGGTAAGCTCACAAGCATTAAGAACAACGAAAAGTTCACAGTAGGCGGCGAAGTTTATAAGCTCGCAGGTACTTGGGTAGATACTCTTACACAGGGTAACGAATACACACTTTACTTAGACGCATTCGGCAGAATTGCTGCATTTGAAGAAACAACTGCTTCGAAGAAGTATGCAGTTCTTGACAGCGTATATGATAACGGCGGCGGCAACTACTACGCTACAATCATTACTCCGGACGGTAAGAAAGAAAAATATCCTGTAGCTAACGATAAGTATGCTTCATACTTACTCTATGCTTACAAAGATACAAACTCAAACGGAACAATTGAAACAGGCGAAGCTGCAAAGGCAAACAGAAGAGACGTTCAGAACAGAGTTGTTACTTATTCGGTAACATCATCAGGTAACCTTAACGTTAAGGAAAACACAGCTGCTGATAAGGAAGCTGTAAGCGCTACTTACAAAGCAAGTGCAAAGAAAGTTGGTAACATTAAGCTTAGCGATACTCTTACATCAGCTCTTTACTTAGGTTCAGAGTATGTATCAGAAGACAAGATTGCTACAATGGCAGTTGACGCTTTTGAAGACGAAGCTACTTACACAGCTTATGGTTACAACAAGCTTTCAGACGGAACATATCAGTTTGTAATTGTTACAGCAGGTAACGATGCAATCTCGTACAAGACAGACTTCGTATTGTACTCAAGCAGCTACACAACATCAGACGAAGATGTTGACGACCGTACAGCTATTCTCGTAGCAGACGGCGACGGCACAGCTCTTAAGGAATTACTCTTAGACGAGGGTGTTTCGATTTCGGGTATCGCAGAAGGTACACCGATAATGGTTAAGAAGAACTCATCAGGTTATGTAACAGAAGTTTATCCGTTATTCAAGAACGTTCTTTCAGCTGGTTACAATTCATTTGCATCAGCAGCAAGAACAGCTATAAAGGATCAGGACTTCGACGCTATACTTGCTAAGTCAAATAAGGGCGGTTCTGACGTATACAATGTAAACAGATTCCTCTCATCAACAAATGCAGCAAGCGATATTTCAACAGCTGCAGATCCTGTAGATTGGGTATTCGGCGCTGTATACGAAGTATCAAAGAACTCAATCACAGTTGCTAAGAAGTTCACATCATATACAGACAACAGAGGTACAACACCTGTAACAAGCAACTACACAACAGATGTTGATAACGATGCATTTGTTGACGAGTACGACCTTGCTTCAGACGCTAAGGTAGTTGTATATGACTACAAGAAAAAGGCGGACAGCGACGTAAGAGTTTACAATGACGTTCTTTCAGCTGCACTCACAGTTTCACCTGCTAAGACAGACTACATGGATGCAGACCAGACAATCCTTAACTGGACATCTGATTCATTCGCAGTAGATAAGGAAACTGAGACATATGGTAGAACATCATTCGTTCTCCTTAAGTTAGTTGACGGAGATGTTGCAGAAGCATTCATCATCAATCCTTCAACTTCAAGAAACTAATTAGAAATTAGTAAATCTTAAAAAAGAAACGGTCTTATGACCGTTTCTTTTTGTATGTCCGCAATGTTTTTATGTATGCTTGCAAATTCGCATATATCTCCGCTCTGTGAGAGTTCTTTCCCTTTTTGCGCTGCCATATTCACATCGCCCCAAATCCAAAATACACGTCATACACTGCATATCGCAGATAGGGGACGATGCCCTCATCGTCCCTAAATGAAACCGCATAATGCACAGGATAACATTTCGGGTTGCGGAAACCGTACACCGTAGGGCAGGGGCTTCCTCCTGCCGAAACCGTCCTGAATTAATGCACTTCTTTTTTATATCGGCATAATATATAAGGGGTGATTTTTTATGGTATATGACAGAAACGCCGCTGTGGAATATGCAAACAAATGGGCATACGGAAGAAATCCGCAATTTTACGATTTTTCCGATTTGGGCGGTGATTGTACAAACTTTGCGTCGCAGTGTCTGTATGCCGGCAGTAAAGTTATGAATTATACGCCTGTTTACGGTTGGTATTATATAAGCTTGCAAAACAGAGCGCCGTCATGGACGGGCGTAAATGAGCTGTATCGGTTTCTTGTAAATAACACCGGTGCAGGTCCGAGAGCAGTACTTACGGGACTTGACGAAATAGAAAAAGGCGATATTATACAGCTAAGGCTTACCTCTGCCGATAAGTTTGACCATTCGCCCGTGGTGACGGACGCCGGAGACGGAACGCCGGAAACAATAATAGTTGCCGCACATTCGATCGATTCAAAGTGCCGACCGCTTTCCTCGTACAGATACAGGGAACTGCGCCCGTTGCATATTGTGGGCGTAAACGGATAAATATTTCGGCAGGAACGAACCACAGCAGTTTGCAGTCATTGTAAACGCAAAAGTAGGGGTCGATGCCACATCAACCCGAAGTATTATCTGTGTATTGTGTGGTTTCAGCAAATTTGTAGGGGTTGATGTCTTCATCAACCCGAGTGTTCATTTTGCAAATTCACGTTTGGGGAATTGTCTTAACAAAATGTGCTTAGGCACATTTTGCGCTGCTTGTTTTTGTGTCGAAACAACAAATTTAAAAAAAGGTATTGACAATCCGAAAATCGGAATGTATAATTGAGCCATAATAATTCTTATACGGAAAAGCGACAGGCAAAGGCGTCTTTCAAAGATGTTTCTGCCTGCCGCTTTTTATTTTATATCAAAAAGGAAGTGTTACATATGGCAGCGATCAATAATACGGAAATCATGCTTAAGGATATAGGAATGGTCTACCGCACAAATGACGGCAGAGATGTAACGGCTCTCACGGGCGTTACACTCGACATTGAAAAGGGCGAATTGGTTTCACTGGTAGGACCGTCGGGCTGCGGCAAGACAACACAGACAAGATTATGCCGAATGTCGGAGCGTCGATGTTTGTTATTATAATCGGCTTGCTGTTCGGTTCGGTACTCGGATATGCCGCCGCAATCGGCGCAACGGTATCGCCGAAATTCGGTAAAGGCGGACTTACGGTAATATCGGCGTTTAACGCAATCACGATAAATTCCGTACAATAGGCGATAATATGCGCCATGTCCCAATGGGTATTACGGAATTTGCGGTGGAAATACATATGAAGCGCAAATTAAAAAGCAAACTGAGCTTCAAAGCTCCCTGGGACGGAATAATATACGGCTGTGCACGCAGTAAAAAGGATTTGGAGCAAAAATTAGGCTTGAAATCGGAAATTAAAACGGCGAAATTTCGGCAGGAGCAAGCCCCTGCCCTACGGCATATGATTTCCTCAAATTTGTAGGGGTTGATGCCCACATCGACCCGAAATGTACCGCAAATGCGAACAAATATCGGTAGGGGTCGATGCCCACATCGACCCAAATTTTATATAGACGAATTTACAATTGTCTTATATTCGCCCATAAAATCGTCCTGACCGGGTTTTATCGGTATCAGCCTGCCGTTGTCGTACATTATTTCGCTTACCGAACAATTGGACAGCCACATACATTTATTTATATCCTTGATTTCTCTGCCCTCCCATTTGCATTGAACGGTACGCAGTAAAACACGGTGTGCCGCAACAAGTACGGTTTTTCCTTTTTCTTTACCGCATATATCCGCAATTGCCTCAAGCGCTCTTTTCTGCAAATCAAACATTGTTTCACCTTTCGGGGGGTGCGCTTTTGACAGGTCGGTTGTCCAAAAATTAAATTCTTCGGGGTATTTTTTCTGTATATCATCAAACGTCATTCCGTTCCAGAGTCCGCCGTTGATTTCCTCTAAGCGTTTATCTTTATGTATCTCCAAATTCAGCGGTAGTGCGACTTTTTCGGCTGTTTTTACGGCACGCTGCAAATCGCTCGAATAAACTGCGTCAACCTTGTAATTTTTCAAAACAAACTCCGCCATTATTTCAGCCTGTTTGTGCCCTGTTGGCGTCAGGTCATAATCCATACACCCTCCGAAAACCGACTCCGAATTGGCAACGCTGTAGCCGTGACGTACAAACAGTAATTTTGTTGTTTCGCACATAAAAATTATAACTCTCCTTTATAACAATCCGTAAAATTTCATTTTTTAATTATAGCACAATAAAGAGATTGTGTCAAATAAAGGAGTTTGAAACGCAAAAAAGGCTGTAAATTTTTTTACAGTCTTTTTAAGCCGAGATAAACCGATGTAAATGCATCCCCCACGCCGTAGGGGATTTGTTTGCATGAGGGTCGATGAGGGCATCGACCCCTACAGGTTGCCCTTATCAACCCTTTGAATTATTCCTCCTCGGGTTGTTCCTCCACAAGCTCCATACGGTTTATCGAAACCTCGTATGCGGTTTTTGTTATTGTTTCCTCCTCGCTTATGCGCTTCTGATAATTTCTCGACTGTATCCGCCCCCAGATTTTAACGTTGTCGCCCACTTCAAGGCTTTTCGCAAATCTTGCGTTTCTGCCCCAGGCGATTATGGGTATGTAGTCGGATTTGTTGTAGCTTCTGTTTACCGCAAGCAAAAGATCGGTTATTTCTCTGCCGAACGGCGTTGTTCTGTATACGGGCGGTTTGCATATAAAGCCGTTTAGGTACAGCTGATTGGGATTTTTATAGTTTTCCTCCGCGAGCGGTACAATATCCCTTGCAAAAACCGTCAGTATAAGACGGTTCCCGTCCGGCTCGTTGCAATTGTACGAACGGAACTGTCCCGTAATTTCCACTCTGTCTCCTATATGATACCCCCCGTCCATAATCAGACGTTCGGAAATCATTACACGTATATTGTCAAATGTTCCGCTTAACCTCGGTATCTTGAGCGTAAACGTATAAAACTTTTCCGCATATATTTCGTGGTTCAGTTTAAATTCGTCCTCGATTATCCCTATAATTTGTGCCTGGTTGTTTGTTGTGTTCTCCATTGTAGTAATCCTCCTTAGTTTTTTGGAATGTTTTTTCATTCAGTTATATTTATTCCACAATCAATGTAAATATTCGGATTAAGTATAATATTTACACATTTGTAATATTTATTCCAAAAAAATAAAGAACAGCGCAAAATGTTTTATGCTGTTCTTTAAGGATAATGTGTGATTTTCGGCAGGAGCAAGGCGCTGCCCTGCGGCGCGAACTGTAGGCGTTGATGCCCTTATCGACCCACCAGTTTTGCATTCGGTTTCATTAGGGACGATGAGGGCATCGTCCCCTACCGAGAAATTGTGTGCAATATGTCTGTCAATCGAATTTTTTCAAAACCCAATCATATATACGGTCGCCGAAAACACGCCGTATAAATACGGCGGGTCTTGCCAGGAAACCGCGCATATAGCGTGTTTTCGGGCGCTTTGCCGTAACCGCTTTTCTTATCAGTTCCGCAATTTTTTCGGGCGGTGTGATATTGTGCGAATATATTTTCCGCATCACGCCTGCCGATTTTACCGCCGCACTCTCATATGCGCCGCCCTTTGCGGTGTTTTCCAGATTATCTGCCGCAATACCGCCCCAATCGGTTTTTATGCACCCCGGCTCGATTATAATAACCTTTATTCCGAACGGCGCAAGCTCCGTCCGCATACAGTCGGATAAACCCTCAACGGCGAATTTTGCCGCATGGTACCAGCCGCCGAAATTCGTCCATACTTTGCCTGCCATGGACGATATATTGACTATTCTTCCGCTTTTTTGCTCACGCATGGACGGAGCAATAAGCTGAACAAGCCTTGCAAGTCCGAAAACGTTCACCTCAAACTGCCGCCGTGCCTCCGGCATCGGCACGTTCTCCACGGCGCCGTATGAGCCGTAGCCGGCGTTGTTTACAAGAACGTCTATGTGTCCCTCTTTTTCGAGAATGGTTTTTACACAGCTCTCTATTGATGCGCCGTCCGTCAGGTCGAGCGCAATCGGTATAATTTTGTCGGACTTTATATCCGCCATTCTCTCGGTGCGCCGTGCCGCCGCATATACAATAAAGCCTGCGCCGCAAAGCTCACGTGCCGCCGCTTTGCCTATTCCCGAGGACGCTCCCGTTATAAGTGCGGTTTTTCTCATTCGTAATCCCCCTGTCCGTCATACGGATATGAGCCGAGAAATTTGAAAAAATCCGTACTGCGCCTCAGCTTGTCGAGCGCAAAGTATATGGTCGCATTGTCAATGTTTCCGTCTATGTCGATAAAAAACACATATGTTCCAAGCTGTGTCTTTATTGGGCGCGACTCGATTTTCGTCATATTGATTTTATGCTCCGCCAAAAGCCTTAGAGCCTCGTACAGACTTCCCGGTTCGTTCTTTAAAGCGAACGCAAACGACGTTTTGTCGCAGTCGGTCACGGTACGGAGCTTGTTTTTTTCTATTATTATAAACCGTGTGAAATTGTTCTTTTCATCACCGCAGTCGGGGATAAGTATGTCCAGACCGTATATTTTTGCGGCGGCGGCAGAGCCTATGCAGGCAACACTGCCGTCCGACTGCTCCGCAAGCTTTGCCGATGCGGCGGACGAGTTTGTGTAATTTATTTCAACTCCGCAAAAATCCGAATTTATAATCTTACGGCATTGTCCTATTGCCGGCGAAATGGAGGAAATAACTTTTATATCCTCTTTCTTCGCTCCGTGTTTGACAAGCAAATTCTGACCGATGTGCAGAACGTATTCACCCGTGATATACACGTCCGCATCAAAGGCAAGCGTGTCGAGCGTGGCGTTTATTCCGCCGTCTATCGAGTTTTCTATCGGGACAATTCCCCTGTCGGCTCTGCCGTCGCTCACCGCCATTATAAGGTCGGAAATGGTAACGAACGGAATAAGCTCGTCATTGCCTTTTGACCATTCCATTGCCGCCTGATGCGAAAAAGTCCCCTCCGGACCGAGATATGCAAGCATGATAAATGTATCCTCCTTGTAAAAAGTTTGCGCATATTTTATGCGCTTTCGGTTTTTCGGCAGGAGCAAGCCCCTGCCCTACGGTGTACGGTTTTTGCAAACGTAAACAAATATCGGGTAGGGAACGATGCCCACATCGTCCCGAGACGTTGTCCCGCAAGGCGAGCGTTCCGGCAGGAGCAAGCCCCTGCCCTACGGTGTACGGTTTTTGCAAACGTAAACAAATACCGACCTCATCTTCCCGAAAAAATCATATTGCTATGAACAAACCGAACCCTCCGAGCATAGAAACAAGCAATATGCGCCGCTTCTCTTTTTCCGAAAACCTAAGGTTTCCGGAATGTACTCTGTTGAGTTCGGTTTGCTGTAAATTTTTTCTCTGATTATAACTCTTTGCCCACTGCCTGTGCAATCGGTTCAAGCTCACGCATAAGCTTTGCGAATTTTTCCGGTGTAAGCGACTGCGGACCGTCCGACGCCGCCTTTTCCGGGCAGTTGTGAACCTCTATCATAAGACCGTCCGCACCTGCGGCGATTGCCGCTTTTGCTACCGGCGGAACATATTTATAAGTTCCTGTTGCATGGCTCGGGTCGCCTATTATGGGAAGGTGCGAAAGCTCCTTTGAAACGGGAATTGCGCTTACGTCAAACGTGTTTCTCGTAGCGGTTTCGTACGTTCTTATACCTCTTTCACAGAGGATTACATTCTCGTTACCCTCCGACATAATATATTCGGCAGCCATCAGCCATTCCTCCATGGTTGATGCAAGACCTCTCTTTAAAAGCACGGGGTTTGTGCATTTGCCCACTTCACGCAAAAGCTTGAAGTTCTGCATATTTCTTGCGCCTATCTGGATAATATCCGAATACGAAGCGACCAGCTCAACATCTCTTGTGTCGACTACCTCCGTACATATCGGCATATCAAGCTCCTTGCCCGTTGTGTGCATAATTTTCAAGCCGTCAGCCTCAAGACCCTGGAACGAATACGGCGATGAACGGGGCTTGAAAGCGCCGCCTCTTAAAATATTTGCGCCTGCCTCTTTTGCCGCCTTTGCAACGGTTGAGAACTGTTCCTGGCTTTCGATTGCGCACGGACCGGCAAATATCGCAAGCTTTTTGCCGCCGACCGTAACGTTATGACCGACATCTATAATTGATTGTTCTTTTTTAAGCTCTTTTGATGCAAGTTTGTACGGGCGCATAATCGGCACAACGTTTTCAACGCCGGGCATCATAAGCACTTCGTTCATACTAAGAAGGCGCTTGTCGCCTATAGCGCCGATAACGGTTTTCTTTTCGCCATGTATGGGATGCGTTTTAAATCCGAAAGACGCAAGTCTTTCCTGCACATTTTCGATTTGCAGAGCGGACGCATTGTCCTTCATTATAATAATCATAACGTCACATTCCTTTCGAAAGTTAGATTGTACTAACAGTGTATACCAAATAAAATATATTTGCAAGTGTCTTAATTATATTTTTACCGTTTAGACAACAAAACATAAAAAAACAAATAAAAAATGTTTATTTTGCCGCACGGCATTCGTTGCAGTATCCGAAAAGCTCCAGTCTGTGCCCCGTAACGGTAAAATCATCCAAGTGAGTTTCACGCACGGGACAGCCGTTGATGTAGCGCACCTTGCGGCACGAAAGACAGACCGCATAATGACGGTGTTTCATATACGTAAGCTCATAGTACAGCTCGTTTCCGTCGCCGAAAACCTGGCGTGAAACAAGTCCTGCCGAGGTGAATTTTTCAAGCGTGCGGTATACTGTCGAGAGCGAAAGAGTGCCGAGCTTTGAAAAAATCATTTCCGCCGTAACGGGTGCGTCCGCATTTTTAAGTACATTAAGTATTTCCAGCCGTTGGCGTGTGCATTTGAGTCCCTTTTGCGAAAGCAGCTTTGAAATATCGCTCATCACAGCCGTCTCCTTTTTGAAATTATCATTATAACAACAAGCATTGCCACGCTTGTGAGAACTATCGTACCGCCGGGGCGCAAATCGAGGTAAAACGAAAGCGTAAGTCCCAAAAATGCGGATATTTCCGCAAGGATAACGGACGTGATAAGTGTGCGCTTGTAGCTTTTTGAAATCATAACCGCCGCCGCCGCAGGTATGACGATCAGTGACGAAATCATAAGCGCACCCACAACTCTCGATGCGGCGCTCACCGTAACGGCAGTTAAAAGCATCAGTATAAAATTCACACTCTTAACGGGAACGCCCGCAAGCGACGCCGCCTCCTCGTCAAAGGTTATGTAGAAAAGCTCCTTGTATAATAGAAGCGAAACCACAAGCACCGCCGCACTCAAGCCCATAGTAAGGAACAGCTCAAAATCCGAAACCGCCACAATCGAGCCGAACATAAAGCTGTTGAGGTTGCTTGAGCCGTCCTTTATAAACCCCGACAAAACGGCGGTAAGACCTATCCCTGCCGACATGACCGTAACGGCGGCAACCTCGGGATATTTCCTGAACCGACGTCGCAAAAGCTCTATCATAAGCACCGCAAGCACGGAGAAAATGACCGCACCGAGTACGGGATTTATTCCGGCGGCAAGTCCGAACGATATACCTGCAAGCGCCGAATGCGATGCGGCATCACCGACGGAGCTTAAACGCTTTAATACTATGTTAAGACCTATGCACGGCGCAATAAACGCAATAAGCGCCGCCACCAAAAACGCACGCCGCATAAATTCGTAAGAAAACATATTAACCATGATTATGCTCCCTCTTTCCTGCAAAAATCTTGTTCACGTCCTCAAGCGACAGGTCACTGCGGTTTACAAACTCCTCGTACCCGTGTTCGCAGAAGATGAGCAGTTTGTTTGAAGCCTGTACGAGAGCCGGCGTATCGTGATTTGTCATAATAACGGTAAGTCCCTGCTTGTTAAGCTCTGTTACAAGCGCCATAATCGCCTTTACCGACTGTGCATCCACACCGACGGTCGGCTCGTCCATCAAAAGCAGCTCCGGCTCGGATATAAGCGCACGTGCTATAAACACTCTCTGCTGCTGACCGCCCGAAAGCTTGCCTATAAGCTTGTTTTCAAAACCCTCCATACCGACTTTTTCAAGCACACGCCGTACATCATCATCGTACTTTTTGCCGTAATGCTTAAAAAGTCCCGTGCGTGAATACAAATTTGCCATAATAACCTCACGCACCGTTGCCGGGAACGCCGTGTTAAAGGAATTTGCTTTCTGCGGTACGTATCCGATTTTTTTGCGCACTTCGGAAATGCTTTTGCCGAACACCTTTATTTCGCCCTTGCTGTAGGGTAGCATACCGAGAATAAGCTTTATAAGCGTGGATTTTCCCGCTCCGTTTGAGCCTATTATCCCCAGAAAATCACCCTTTTCGAGCGAAAAATTGACATTGCGCAAAACGGAGGTGTCGTAATAATCAAAGGTTAAATTTTTTACGGTAAGAATTTCATTCATATCAGTCAAGCGCCTTCTTTAAAGAATTTAAGTTTTCCTCCATAACCGTGAAATAATCACGTTCCTCGCTATCGCTCTCAAACGGATTTAACACAAGTATTTCCGCACCCGTTTCCTTTGCGACGGAATCGAGCGTTTTTGAGGAGGAGAGCGCCTCGGAGAAAATATATTTTATGTTGTTTGTTTTTATAAAATCAATCGTTTCAGCCATTTTGGCGGGAGAGGGGTCGCTTTCGCCCTGCGGACCCTCTATCGATGTCTGATTGAGGTTAAACGCACTGCAAAGGTACGAAAACGCCGCATGCGATACCACTATGTTGTTCGTTTTAAAATCCTTTGACGCCGCATTAAAATCATCGGTAAGCTTTTTTGCCTTTTCACGGCAATTGTCGAAATTTGCGGTGTAATAATCGGCGTTTGCGCCGTCCTTTTCGCAAAATGCGTTTTTAATGTTTTCCATTTCCTTTAAGGCGTTGTCGGGGTCGAGCCATACGTGTGCGTCATAATCCTCCGCCGTGAACGGTATGTCCTTTGACGCCTCCACAACGGCAAGGTCGGGATTGTTCACGCTCTGCGCCGTTTTCTGCGCCCAGCTTTCCATACCCATTCCGTTGTATATGAAAACGTCTGCCTCGGCAAGCTTCGCCATATCCGAGGTTTTCGGCTCAAATTCGTGCGGTTCCGCTCCGACGGGGCAGAGGACGTATATATCCGCCCTGTCGCCGCCTATCAGCTTTGCAAAATCATACATTGCGTAAAATGAGGTGTAAACCTGCATTTTGCCGCTGTCCTTTTTTTCGGCACAGCCCGAAAGAACAAGCGCCGCCGAAATAATTAAAGCAAATATTTTTTTCATACGGGAAAAATCCTTTCTATTTTGCGTCGTACCAGCTGTTTCCGACAGACATATCCACCGTAAGCGGAACATTAAGCGATACGGCGTTTTCCATTTCCTCTTTGAGGATTTTTTTGACCTCCTCGACCTCGGGGAGATACGCCTCTATAATAAGCTCGTCGTGTACCTGTAAAATCAGTCTTGATTTAAGCTTTTCCTTTGTCAGGCGGTTATCCACACGCACCATTGCAAGCTTTATAATATCCGCCGCGCTGCCCTGTATGGGCGTGTTCATTGCGGCACGCTCGCCAAAATGGCGCATATTGGGATTTTGCGACTGCAATTCGGGCAGATAGCGCACCCTGTTCATCATTGTTTTGACAAAGCCGTTTTCCTTTGCCTCACGCTTTGTTCTGTCCATATATTCACGCACGCCGTGATATTTTTCAAGATAGCCTTCTATATACCGTTTCGCCTCCGCAAAGCTTATTCCCAAATCCTGCGACAGGCTGAATTCGCCTATTCCGTAAACTATTCCGAAGTTGACCGCCTTTGCGCTGCTGCGCTGTTCTTTGGTTATCTCGTCAAGCGTCACGCCCAGCACCTGCGATGCGGTTACGGCGTGAATGTCCTCGTTGTTTTTGAAAGCGCTTATCATTGTTTCGTCGTTTGCCATATGCGCAAGAACTCTCAGTTCAATCTGCGAATAGTCGGCGTCAACAAGCGTAAAACCCTCCTCCGCAACAAACATTTTGCGGATTTCACGACCCAGCTCGGTACGTGTGGGAATATTCTGCATATTCGGCTCGGTCGAGCTTATGCGCCCCGTAACGGTTACAGTCTGGTTGAAGTTTGAATGTATGCGCTTTGTTTTCGGGTTTATCACCGCACTCAAACCGTCGCAGTAGGTGCTTTTAAGCTTTGTAAGCGTGCGGTACTCCGTAATGAAATTGACGATAGGGTGCTTATCCTTTATCTTTTCAAGCGCTTCGGCGTTGGTGGTGTAGCCTGTTTTAGTTTTCTTTACGGGCTTTAAGCCAAGCTTTTCAAATAAAATTACGCCGAGCTGTTTGGGGGAATTGATGTTAAATTCCTCGCCCGAAAGAATGTATATCTCATTTGTAACAGCGTCAATGCGGTGGCTTAATGCCTGCGAGAACCGCTCCAGTTCGTCTTTGTCCACGTAAAAGCCGTTTATTTGCATATGCGCAAGCACGCTTATAAGCGGAAGTTCTACATTATAATATAAATATTCCTGTCCGTTTTTTTCTATTTCCGATTTAAGATGCTCCGTCAGCACGGAAAGCGCATATGCGTGCTTTGCGTATATCTCGTTTCCGCACTCGTCCTCGTCAAGGAGCGACATCTGTTTTTCTTCGGCTTGCGGCAGCTCGGCGCCTATCAGAGTGCAGAGTGCGGAAAGCGAAAAGTCTTTGCGTGACGGGTTTATCAGATACGCCGCTATCGCCGTATCAAATGCTATTCCGCATATTTCGGTCTGACCCGAAAGCTGTACCATAGCGTCCTTTATGTCGCACACGTTCTTTTTAATGCTTTCGTTTTCAAGAAACGGCTTAAGTGCCGAAACGAGCGTGTTTCCGCAAAATGCGGCGGCGGTGTAGTATGCTTTTTTTCCTATGGAAAACGCCGCCGAGGAAAGACAGCCGCCCGAAAGATTAAGTATAAGCGAAATCTCCTTTGCGCCGTCAAGCGCTTTGTTCAAGCCGTCCGCATCGGATATTTCAAAAACGCCGAGACCGCCGAAAATATCCACGGGCGCTTTGTCGGTTGTTATGTGCATTTTTTTGATAACGCTGTTTAAGCCGAGCTTTTGCAAAAGCGAAAACAGCTCGCCGTTTTCGCCGTCAAATCCGTCAAATACGCAATCCTCAACGGAAAAATCAATCGGAGCGTTCAGCTCAATTGTTGCGAGCGTTTTTGATAAAAACGCCGATTCCTTCCCGTCACGCAGTTTTTCAAGCATTTTGCCCTTTACGCCGATGCTTTCAAGGTTTTCATATATATACTCGATATTGTGGAACTGCTCGATAAGGCTCATTGCGGTTTTTTCGCCTATGCCCTTAACGCCCGGAATGTTGTCGGACGGATCGCCCATAAGTGCTTTAACGTCTATAAATTCCAAAGGCGAAACGTGATACCGCTCACGCACGGCGGCTTCGTCATATATCGTGGTTTCGTTCTGCCCCATTCGGGTCACGGTAAGAATTATTTTGGTGTGCGGATTGGCAAGCTGTAAATCGTCCTTGTCGCCCGTTGCGATAAAGCACTCGATGTCGTTTTTGCCGCATATGCGTGAAACCGTACCTATTATATCGTCCGCCTCGTAGCCCTCTTTTTCGAGCAGTGTAACGCCCATTGCACGCAGAATATCCTTCGCTATCGGCATCTGCACACGCAGATCGTCCGGCATGGGACGGCGCTGTGCCTTGTATCCGTCATACATTTTGTGGCGGAAGGTGGGCGCTTTTAAGTCAAACGCCGCACACAGATAATCCGGCTTTTGCTCGTTAATCAGCTTTGCAAGTATGTTTAAAAATCCGTAAATTGCGTTTGTCGGCGTGCCGTCCGCCGCACTTAAGGGACGTATCCCGTAAAACGCACGGTTTATAATACTGTTTGAATCAAGAATTAATAGCTTTTTCACTTTTCTCTCCTTACTAAATGCAAATCATTTGCATTTAAAATATTTTACCGTATAATGTTTATTTTGTCAAGTGTTTGTTAATAATTTATTAATAAAATAAATAAGGCTTATTTACATTTAGTTCATACCGATGACAAATCTATGCTGTATGATATAAGCATAGTCAGAAAAGACATAAAATAAAACCGATCATCATTAAATTTGCGGTCAGGAGGTAATCATTATGAAAAAGTATCCGCATACAGATTCCACAGAGATGATAATTTATGATAATAAAGAAAAGAAGAAAAAGAAAGCAAAGCCGTGGGCGGTTGCTTTGAGCTCGGCACTTATCGCAAGCGTGTTCACAGCGTCGGTGTTCGGCGCAGGCACATATTATATGTATGAAAAATTGAAGCCGACAGTTACACAGCGTGCTTCCGTATACTCGGCGTCAACCTCGAACGGCTCGGACGCATCACAGCTTGTGACATATTCGGGAGACAAACAGGTTCTCACAATTCCGCAGATTTCGGCTAAAGTAGGACCGAGCGTAGTCGGAGTTATAAACAAAACCACCGTTCAGCCGCAGAAATATTACGACTGGTTCAGCGGCAGATATTATTACTACCAGGATCCGAATGCATCGGATAACGGCACTGTCGAACAGGGCAGCGGCTCGGGTATAATCATCAGCACGGACGGTTATATAGTAACCAACCAGCACGTTGTTGACGGCGCAACCGAAATTTCGGTAATCCTCAATACCGGCGAAGAAGTAAGCGCAAAGCTTATCGGTCAGGATACAAAAACAGACCTTGCGGTTTTGAAGATAGATACAAAATCTGAGCTTACAGCCGCAACACTGGGCGACTCGACGCAGACTCAGGTCGGCGAGCTTGCCGTAGCTATCGGTAACCCGATGGGACAGGAATTCTCGGGTTCGGTAACGGCAGGTATCATAAGCGCCGTAAACAGAACAATGACAATAGACAGCAGAACATATAACCTTTTGCAGACAGACGCGGCAATAAACGCCGGCAACTCGGGCGGCGCTCTTATAAATCAGTACGGCGAGGTTATAGGTATAAACTCGGTTAAGCTTTCGCAATCGGGCGTTGAAGGTATGGGATTTGCAATCGCAATTTCCGAGGCAAAGCCCATCATAGACGATCTTATCGCATCGGGCTATGTAACCGGCAGACCGCTTGTGGGCATAACAATAAACGAAACTCCTTACGGACTGTTTGTAAAAGCGGTACAGGACGGCACGGGTGCAGCCGAAGCAGGCTTGCAGGCAAACGATATGATTATTGAGGTTGACGGACAGAAAGTGTCCTCGTCAAGTGAAATAAACGAAATCCGTGACAAGAAAAAACCCGGCGACACTCTTACATTTAAGATAGTTCGTGACGGAGAAACAAAAGAGGTCAGCGTGCGCTTGACAGAAAGCGCCGACAAGGCCAACAAATAAAATTGCCAATCAGTTTTAATTGATTTGACTGTTGAAAGCAGTCAATACCATCCTTTTTTTCATATGCCCTTGTTCAAAAGCAAGGGTCCCCCAAAAACTCGGGAAGGCCCCACCTTCCCGACTCTCCCCCGAGAAACAGGTATACGCCGTATACCTGTTTTTCATTTGCGGATTTCGGGGATAAGGGAAAAAATTTTTTTAAAAAATATGAAATTATTAAGAAGACTAAATATCTTTGTTAAAAAACTTAACCTTGCCGTAATATTTATGTAATATATATGAAAGCTTTGTAACAAAACGGAATATGTTGATGTGCTTGTACTTTTTATAACACATCATATTGTGGTTATTAAAAACAAGCCCGTTATCCGAATATGAATTTTTACAGGACTGTTTCCGATATATTTCGACATAATCTCACGTTTATTACAAATAAATTACTAAATTTTTAAAAAGTTTTTAAGAAAATTTTAAACAATGTAAAAATTTTACCCCCAAACCCTTGACAATGCTTGTTTTTTCTGTTACAATACAAACGATGATTGCGATTAGAGTGTTTTTTCACTGACAAAAAGCGTACGAAGAAAATAGGGTAACGGTCTTTAGAAAAGCGGAGGTTTTTATAAACCGACGCCGATAAAAAGGAGAGAATAAAATCTTGAATAAATTAATGAAGAAAATTATCTTATCTGTTCTTGCTGTAACCGCAGTGACTACAACGTCGGCTTTTGCAGCCGATTTGAGCGGATGGGCGATATCGGAATATCAGTCGGCAAACGAAGCAGGACTGGTTTCATATTCGGTCGTATCCAACGATATGAAAGCAAATATCACACGACAGGAATTCTGCGAACTCGCAGTTAATCTTTATAAGAAGCTTTCAAACGACGCCGAGCTTATAGAGCCGGAGGTTTCGCCGTTTGAGGATACAGATAATTTAGCGGTCGCACAGGCGTACTGCTACGGAATAGTTTCCGGCACGGGCGATAATAAGTTTACGCCGGATAAGCTTGTAACACGTGAGGAAATGGCAAAGATGCTTGTAAGCACGCTCACGGCAGGCGAAGTTAATTTCTCGCTTTCGGACGAGAGCGACGCATACGTAATAGATAATTTTGACGATGGCAGCAAGGTAAGCGACTGGGCAAAGGCTTCAGTAATAACGGCGCTTAACTATTCGATTATGGGCAGTGCGGGCGACAATACGTTTAAGCCCGAAAGCGCAACCACAAGAGAACAGGCTATAGCAAGCATAAACCGTTCGTATGAGAAGTTTGCAAACGGCGGCTATGAAATAAGTCTGCCGACAATCACTCTGCCGGAGAATAACTCGGAAATAGAACAGGGCGAGTTTGAAATCAGCTGGACAGAAACGAACGGAGCGGTAAAATACCGCGTGCTTATAAAGGACAGCCAGGCTCAGCCGGTTATATGGGAGGACGTTGACGGTACTTCCGTTACGATTGATGCGCCTTGGCTTTCAACAAACAAAGATTATTCAATAATCGTAGGCGCGGTTATGGCGGACGGCAGCGAATGCTACAGCGTGCCTGTGGATTTCAGATATAAGGCTTCGGAAAAAGCAGATAAGGATCATCACGTGTATGTTGCGTCGAATCCGAAAGGACAGGCGCTCATAGACGAAGCGGCAAAATATCTCGGAGTTCCGTACGTATGGGGCGGAACGTCGCCGTCAGGCTTTGACTGTTCGGGATTTATGTATTACATATGCAAATCGCAGGGCATTTCGCTCTACCGTGTAGCGGACGATCAGATGCACAAAAACGGAACGCCTGTTTCAAAGCAGGACCTTGAGCCGGGCGACCTCGTGTTCTTCGGCAGCGGCGATTATGCAACCCACGTTGGAATGTATGTCGGCGAAGGTATGATGATACATGCGCCGTCAACAGGTAAGACAATAATGTATTCGGACATCACAACGGGATATTACGAATCAAGATATATCGGCGCAAGACGAGTATACTAAAATAGGGAATGTAAAAAAAGTCCGGACTGCAAAAAAGCAAAGGACAATGCTTACATTATTTTGAAATTTATATTGCTACAAACAAACCGAACCCTCGGAGTACCTGTGTACGCCGTCGGGTTCGGTTTGTCCGTTCCGAATCTTTTTTTCCTATTCCCTAAAAGGAGCAGTGAATTTCACTGATCCTTTTTGCATAGAACAAACCGATTTATATCGGTTTGGAATTATTTTCGGATTGTTTTTCAAGCGGTACAACCGCCAATGTTTTCCCCAATGGCGTCAGGACTTTTAAAAGAGTGTTTAATTGAGGACTGGTAATGCCTTTTTCCATTCTGGCTATTATCGGCTGTTTTACTCCGCTCAGCTCCTCAAGCTTTTTTTGGCTTATTCCTTGCTCTTGTCTTGCCTTTATAAGCTCGCCTATTAAAGCTGCTCTTAAATCGCTTTCAGCCTTTTCCTCGGGGGTTAAAAGGGAGTCCATAAACTCTAAGGCATCGCTTCCTATAGCGGAAGTGCCACGCTTGACCGTGTCTGCCATATTAGCCTCAGCCTGTTCCAAAGCCTGTGTATAATCATTATTTGCTTTCATTGCCTTTGCTCCTCTCTATATAATCATTCATAAGATTTTTAGCCTTTTCTATTTCTCTCGGAGGTGTCTTTTGTGTTTTTTTGATAAAATGAGATAACAGTATAAATTGTTGACCATCATATCCGAAGAAAAATATGCGGTTGCGCAGGGGGCGTAATTCCCATATATCTCCGCCAATATGTTTTATATACGGTTCTCCGGCTCTTGTTCCGTATTCGCTTAGTGTTTTTATATAATCTCTTATTTTGTTAAAATTTATACGGCTGTTCTTATCGGTCTTTGTTCCGAGTTCTTTCAGATATTCTTTTACCGGCTCGTTGCCGTCTTTATCTTTATAAAATCTTACCGAGTACACTTTTTTATACCTCCTCTCATTGTTTATTATACTTTTAAGTTATTAAAATGTCAAGTACTTTTAAGTTATTGAGTAAAAAATAAGGTTAATTTACGATGCAATCGTAAATTAACCTTAAAAGCTTGCCATTAAAATATAACAGTCAAAAGCATTTTAAAGCGTTCCTCGCCGTAAACGGCGTGCGGAACTTTTTTCGGCATAATTATGCTCTCGCCCTCGTGCAGAATGTGGCACACACCGCCGACAGTGAATTTTCCCGTGCCCTCAAGCACCGTAACCATTGCGTCGCCGCCCGATTCGTGCGTGCTTATCTCCTCGCCCTTTTCAAACGCAAACAGCGTAAGGCTTACGTGTTCGTTCTGCGCAAGCGTTTTGCTCACAACCTGTCCGTCCTGGTACGAAACCTCGTTTTTAAGCTCCGGAACCTCCGCTTTGTTAATGTTTTTAATCATATCAATACTCTCTTTCAATGCGGAATAATTTATAATTACACGGTTTAACCCTCAAAATATACATTATTCATTATTTGCTTTTCATTATATTTTATACGGTAGAAAGGGAATGTTTTCAACACCCGTAACTGAATAAATAAACAAAAACCATGCATAAAAATTAAAATCCATTATTAAAATTTAATTAAATATAATATACCTGTTTTATAAGTATTGACAGAAAGGATCGTTTGTGGTATTATATTGAATTATAAAAGAATATGTTTTTTTGTAAAGAAAGGACTGGTAAATATGAAGAAGTTTACTAAACTGGCTAAACTGGCGAGCGTATTGATGGCAGCGGCAATGGCTGTAACGGCATTTACAGGCTGCGGCAATACATCAACATCATCAACGGGCAGCGCCGACGGAGCAATCAAAATCGGTGGTATCGGACCTTTGACGGGCGCAGCAGCCATATACGGACAGGCTGTTAAAAATGGCGCTTCGATTGCTGTTGAAGAAATCAACGCAAAGGGCGATTTAAAATTAGACCTTAAGTTTGAAGATGATGAAAACGACGCCGAAAAGTCAGTTAATGCATATAACAACTTAAAGGACTGGGGAATGCAGGTTTCGCTCGGTTCTGTTACAACACAGCCTTGTATCGCTGTTTCAACGGAAGTAAATGCAGACGGAATATTTGCGCTTACACCGTCGGCGTCGTCAACGGACGTTCTCGGCGGTCAGCCGGATAAGAACGGCAACGTAACAATTCAGCGTAAAGATACAATGTTCCAGCTTTGCTTCACAGACCCTAACCAGGGTGTTGCTTCGGCAAAGTATATGAAGGAACAGAATCTCGGCGAAAAGATAGGTATAATCTATAATAACTCCGACGCATACTCAACAGGTATATTCCAGAAGTTCCAGACAACAGCTCAGGAACTCGGACTTAACATTGTATGCGTAAAGACATTTACGGACGACTCCGCAAACGACTTCACATCACAGCTTAACGAAGTCAAAGCTGCGGGCGCCGATATAGTATTCCTTCCGATTTACTACACACCGGCGTCAATGATTCTTACACAGGCAAAGAAGATGCAGTATGAGCCTAAGTTCTTCGGCGTTGACGGTATGGACGGTATCCTTACTCTTGAAAACTTCGATAAGTCGCTTGCAGAGGACGTAATTCTTCTGACGCCGTTTACTGCAGACGCTACAGACGAAAAGACACAGAGCTTTGTTAAAAAGTACAATGAAAAGTATAAGGAAACCCCGAACCAGTTCGCTGCAGACGCTTACGATTGTATCTATGCAATCTATGAGGCTTGCAAGAAAGCCGGCGTAACAGCTGATATGGACGCAAAGACAATCGGCGAAAAGCTTGTTTCGGCATTCACGGCATCAGACTTTAAACTTGACGGTCTTACAGGTGAAGGTATGACCTGGTCAAAAACCGGTGAAGTATCAAAGGAACCGAAAGGTATGATAATTAAAAACGGCGTATATGTAGGTATGTAACACATATTCTGACAATACGATTTTATTTCAACGGAGAAAGAGGAGGCTGCCAAAAGCAGCTCCTCCTTTTCTGCTTTTTTAATCTGAGCGGGTCATAAACACTGGAACAGCGGTGTTCCCGGGTTTATGAACCGGCCGGATAATGAAAAAATGGAGAGGTGTAGACAATGGCTTTTATTTCTAACTTAATAAACGGAATAAGTCTTGGAAGCGTTTACGCCATAATTGCACTCGGATACACAATGGTTTACGGCATTGCAAAAATGCTTAACTTTGCTCACGGCGATGTAATTATGGTCGGTGCGTACATTTCCTTCTGCGCAACAACGTATCTGAACCTGCCGCCGGTCGTTTCGGTGGTTATGGCTATGGCGGTGTGTACGGTGCTCGGTATTCTTATCGAGGGTCTTGCATACAGACCGCTTAGAAAAGCAAGCTCGCTGGCAGTTCTTATAACGGCTATCGGCGTCAGCTATTTTCTTCAGAACGTTGCGCTACTTATATGGGGAAGCGCACCTAAAACGTTCAGCTCGATTGTTCCGTTCGGCTCTATCTCCCTGTTCGGAGGTAAGCTCATCATCACGGTTGAATCACTCGTTACCGTTGCGGCTTGTATACTTATTATGATATTCCTTATGCTCTTTACAAAGAGAACAAGAATGGGAAAAGGTATGCGTGCCGTTGCGGAGGATAAGGACGCAGCGGAGCTTATGGGTATCAATGTAAACGTTACTATTTCCGTCACGTTCGCAATCGGCAGCGCACTTGCGGCAATCGCAGGCGTACTGCTCTGCTCGGCATATCCCGTGCTTGTTCCGACAACCGGCTCAATGCCCGGTATCAAAGCGTTTACCGCTGCGGTATTCGGAGGAATAGGCTCAATCCCGGGCGCTATGATAGGCGGAATACTTCTCGGTATAATCGAGATATTCAGCAAATCATATATTTCAACAGCTTTATCGGACGCTATCGTTTTTGCCGTGCTTATCATCGTGCTTCTTGTTAAGCCGTCGGGAATACTCGGTAAAAAGATTACTGAGAAGGTGTGAGGTGACATTATGAATAAATTAAAGAAAATGAATAAATTCACCCTGACCAATATCAAAGCTTACGGTCTTGTAATTCTGGCGTTTGTAATTCTCTTTCCTTTGCAGTCGGCAGGAAAGATAAACAACTCTATAAGCGGACAGCTTGTGCCTATATGTACTTATATAGTAATGGCAATATCGCTTAATCTTACGGTCGGATTTTTGGGCGAGCTGAGTCTCGGTCATGCCGGATTTATGAGCGTGGGAGCGTTCACGGGAGTTATAACGGCGGTATGTTTGCAGGATGCAATCCCGTCTAAAGGATTGATTTTGCTTATCGCAATCATTGTCGGCGGATTGTTTGCCGGAATTGCCGGATTGCTTATCGGTATTCCTGTTCTCCGTCTGAGGGGCGACTATCTTGCTATAGTAACGCTTGCGTTCGGCGAGATAATAAAGAATATAATAAACTGCCTGTATATCGGTGTTGATAAGTCGGGACTTCATTTCAATATGACAAGCGCCGACGCACTCGGTATGGAAAACGGCAAGCTTATCTTAAACGGACCGCAGGGTGCGGTCGGAATAACAAAAATGGCGTCGTTCGGTGCAGGCGTACTCCTTATCCTGTTCACGCTGTTTATCGTTTTGAATTTTGTAAACAGTAAGTCGGGACGTGCTGTTACCGCTATCCGTGATAACAGAATTGCCGCCGAATCAGTCGGCATAGGCATAACACGCTATAAGCTTACGGCGTTTATTATATCGGCGGTTCTTGCCGGTATGGCGGGAGCGCTTTACGCAATGAACTTCTCAACCATTGCGGCTAAGAAGTTTGACTTCAATACTTCGATACTCATTCTCGTATTCGTCGTTCTGGGCGGTATGGGAAACATTGTGGGAACAATAATCGCAACGGCGCTTCTCTATATGCTCCCCGAGCTTTTGAGAGGACTTGCCGACTACAGAATGTTGATATACGCAATAGTGCTTATCCTTGTAATGCTTATAACGAACAGCACCAAAGCAAAGCAGTTCGGAGAAAGAATTATGGATAAAGTGCGAAACCGAAAATCCGAAGGACAGGGGGAGAGCTAAATGGATAAAATGGTACCGGTTCCGAGCAGAGCAATAGTTCCGGAACGTGACGTGGATAAAACCCCCATACTTGAAACGCATCATCTCGGCATAGACTTCGGCGGACTTACCGCCGTGGACGATTTGTCGCTTGCAGTGGGCAGAACGGAGATTGCCGGACTTATCGGTCCTAACGGCGCGGGAAAAACGACCGTGTTCAATCTTCTTACAAATGTGTATCAGCCCACAAGAGGCGCAGTTATGTTTGACGGTCATCCGACCGCAAAAAAAACCTGCGCACAGGTAAGCCGTATGGGTATTGCACGTACTTTCCAGAATATTCGCCTTTTCTCGGATATGTCAGTTATAGATAACGTAAAAGTCGGACTCCATAACTCGATACATCAGAGCCTGTTCTCCTCGCTGACGCATATCGGCGGTTACAGAAGCTCGGAGAAGAAATCGAGAGAAGAAGCGCTTGAATTGCTCGACTTTTTTGATATGGCGGATCTTGCAGACCATCAGGCAGGCTCACTGCCTTACGGTGAGCAAAGACGTCTTGAGATTGCCCGTGCGCTTGCCACTCACCCGGGAATAATTCTCCTTGATGAGCCTGCGGCAGGTATGAACCCGTCCGAAACAAGCGAGCTTATGGAAAATATCAGACGAATAAGAGATAATTTCAGTATTGCCGTTATGCTTATCGAGCATGATATGAACCTTGTAATGAACATCTGCGAGGGAATATGCGTGCTTGACCACGGTAAGGTTATCGCAAAGGGTACGCCTGACGAGATAAAATCCGACCCGAAGGTAATAGAGGCATACCTCGGCAAGAAAAAGGAGGCGTAATTTATGCTTAAGGTTGATAATATAAACGTTTATTACGGACAAATCCATGCATTAAAGGACGTTTCCCTGGAGGTAAAGGAAGGCGAAATAGTTGCGCTTATAGGTGCGAATGGTGCGGGAAAATCCACCACACTGCGCACAATATCGGGACTTTTGCGTTCCAAAACAGGCTCTATCACGCTGTTTGACGAGGACATCTCGCATACTGACGCATGTAAGCTTGTTTCAAGAGGACTTGCGCATGTTCCGGAGGGACGTCACGTATTTTTGCAGATGACGGTTTTGGAAAATCTCGAAATGGGAGCGTATACAAATCCGTCGAACGTAAAAGCGGGTATCGAGGACGTGTTCACACGTTTTCCGAGATTAAAGCACAGAATGCATCAGATTGCCGGAACGCTTTCGGGCGGTGAACAGCAGATGCTTGCAATGGGCAGAGCGCTTATGAGCAAGCCTAAGCTTATGATGCTCGATGAGCCGTCAATGGGTCTTGCGCCGATACTCGTACAGCAGATATTTGATATAATAAAGGAGCTTCACGAGTCGGGAACAACAATTCTGCTCGTTGAGCAGAACGCCGAAATGGCGCTCCATGTTGCCGACAGAGCATACGTACTCGAATCGGGAAGAATAAAGCTTTCCGGCACGGGAGCGGAGCTTGCAAGCAGTGATGAGATTAAGAAAGCGTATTTAGGCGGTTAAAGCTGATAAACTTTGCTTATTAATGTAGGGGTCGATGCCCTCATCGACCCGAAATATTGTCCTGTGCGGTATGCGTTTCGGCAGGAGCAAGCCCCTGCCCTACGGCGTGGACGTTGGTTTTGGGCGTGCGGTTTGCAGTTATTGAAAATGCGCCGAGGGGTTAATGCAATTCCAAAAAGCGAGGTATCGGCTTTATTTTGCCGATACCTCGCTTTTTATCTGCTCGGGAGGAGCTTTTTTGCTTTTTATTTTTATAACATATTCCGTACCCCAGTCAAAGCTGTTTTCCTCAAACTGCGTGTCCGTGTCGCCATTTCTTATCAAATCAAGCGAACGCTTTACGGTGTTTTTGAAAACCGCCGTTTTTTCGGATACCGATTTTTCTTTAGGCTCTTTCTTTTTCTCGTCCTCCGCCATTGCGTCTATCAAATCGTATGTCTGGTCAAGAGTGAGCTTATTAAGGCATATTATCTGCGCCGCCTCAATCTGCCGCTTTTCACTGCCTATTCTTAACAGCGCCTTTGCCTGATTTTCCGAAAGCTTATATGTGCGCACAAGCTTTTTCACAAACGGCGAAAGCTGTAAAAGCCGCAGTTTATTCACTATTCCCGATTTGCTTTTACCCATTTTGGCAGCCATTTCAATCTCGGTCATACCCCTGTTATGAATAAGGTTTTCATAGCTTTGGGCAATCTCGAAAAATGACAAATCCTCACGGTGCAGATTTTCCAAAAGCGATAAAAGCGCCGATTCCCTCACGTCCGCATCAAGCACGATAGCAGGGATTTTTTCATAATCGAGCGCCTGGCACGCACGAAATCTGCGTTCGCCCGTTATAAGTTCGTATTCCGTGCCGTTTTTCCGAACGGTTACGGGCTGTATCAAACCAAATTCACGAATGGAATTTTTCAGCTCGTCCATTGCCGCCGCCTCAAAATATTTTCTCGGCTGGTTCGGATTCTGGCTTATCATATCCATCGGTATGTAAACTATTCTTTTTTCCTTATTTAATCTTCTAAACAAATTAAACATATCTGCCTCATTGAAATTTTTTCAGGTGTTGTTAAAAGGAGCAAACAGCAATAATGAACATACTCTGATGTACAAATTTTAAATGCTTTTAGCGGTATATTCATTACCGCTGTTTACCCTCGGTGGTGGAAGGTGTAAGACACTTTGGGGGTATTACAGGGCCTTGGGGAAACCCTGTTGTGTAATGTACCTTTCAGATACTTTGTCTTACAAGAACTATTATACCATAAATTTCCAAAAAGAAAAGCAAAACCGTTCGACGGGTTTTGCTTTTTTCAGACAATATATTTTTATTTCTTCAAATTATAACATTTTCCTACAGAATTTTTTGTCGCAATTCCGGGTTTTGTGGGGAAACGTTTCGGAGTTTGTCGCACTTTTTTTACGATAATTATGCGATGTTTTAAGTCCGAGTACGGAATTTCCGCCTCAAACACGTCCTCAACCTCTCCGCCGAGTATGGAAATTGTGCGTTTTGCATCGGCAAGCTCTTCGTAAGCCGATGGACCTTTAAGCGCCAGAAAATATCCGCCGACCTTAACAAAAGGCAGACACCACTCGCTGAGCCGTGTCATATTTGCAACCGCCCTCGATACAACGGTATCGTACTTTTCACGGAAACGGCTGTTTTGTCCGCCGTCCTCCGCACGCATATGCACCGTTTCAACATCGTTAAAGCCAAGCTCCGATATAACGGCGTCAAGAAATTTTATACGTTTGTTGAGCGAGTCCAGAAGCGTAAGAGATATATCGGGGAGCGCCGTTTTAAGCACCAATCCCGGGAACCCTGCGCCCGTTCCCACGTCTATCACACGCCCACGCACCTTACCCGTTGAAACAGCTGTTAAGCTGTCGAGAAAATGCTTTACCGCAATTCCCTCATCGTCCGTTATTGCGGTAAGGTTTATTTTCCCGTTCCATTCCTTTAAAAGAGCGGCGTATTTTATAAGCTGTTCCGCACGGCAATCATCAAGCGGCACGCCGAGTTTTGCCGAGCCGTTAATCAAAATATCCTTCATCAGCCTAAAATTCTTTCTATCATATCCGCAAGCGCTTTTGCCTTTTCGGAAATAACCGCCTTGTCCTTGCCCTCAATCATAACACGCACCAAAGGCTCCGTTCCCGACGGTCTTATGAGAACTCTGCCCTCGCCGGCAAACTCCTCCTCAAGCGCACTGCACGCCGCCGCAATTTCGGGGTTTTCCATATATTTATTCTTGTTTTCAAGCTTAACCGTTGCATTGCACAGCACCTGAGGCATAACCTCCACTATGCTTGCCGCCTCGGACGCTTTTTTACCGGTCTTTTTAAGCACGGCAAGGAACTGCAGTGCCGAAACAAGTCCGTCGCCCGTTGTATTGTGGTCGAGGAATATGATATGTCCCGACTGCTCGCCGCCGATGTTGTATCCGTTTTTGAGCATTTCCTCAAGCACGTATCTGTCGCCGACTTTCGTGCGCGGGATATTTATTCCCATCTTTTCACCGGCAATGAACAGTCCCAGATTGCTCATAACCGTTGCCACAAGCGTGTTCTGCTTTAATGTTCCGGTTTTACTCATATAGTCTGCGCACACAGCCATTATCTGATCGCCGTCTATAAGATTTCCGTTTTCGTCTACCGCAAGAAGTCTGTCGGCATCGCCGTCAAACGCAAGTCCTACGTCTGCGCCGATTGACGTTGTGTATGCCTGCAAGCTTTCCATATGCGTTGAGCCGCATTTGTAGTTTATGTTTACGCCGTCGGGCGTGTTGTGTATTGCTTCAACATTTGCGCCAAGCTTATTGAGCGCCTTAAATGCGGTCTGATAACTTGCGCCGTTTGCACAGTCTATGGCAACTTTGAGTCCGTCTAAACGGCAGTCTATCGTCGAGCAGGCAAACGCCACGTAGTCCTCCACGGCGTTATGGTTCATACTTACATATCCCACCTGACCGTGCGTAGGCAGCTCGCCGAGCTGTTTTTCGCCGAGGATATACGCCTCGATTTCCTCCTCTATGCCGTCCGACAGCTTATAGCCGTCGCCGTTGAAGAATTTTATGCCGTTGTATTCGCACGGATTATGCGATGCGGAGATTACAACGCCTGCGTCAGCCTTATAAAGGCGTGTGAGGTGCGCAACCGCCGGAGTCGGGATTATACCGAGCGGTATAACCTTTGCGCCCACGGAGCAAAGTCCCGCAGTAAGAGCCGCCTCGAGCATATCGCCCGATTTTCTTGTGTCTTTTCCTATAAGTATTCTCGGCCGTTTTGATGTGTGCTTTGTAAGCACGTATGCGCCGCACTGACCTGTCTTAAACGCCAGCTCGGCAGTGAGTTCCTTGTTTGCTATTCCTCTTATTCCGTCTGTTCCGAATAATTTTCCCATTATATAATCAATCCTTTCCAAGCCTGTAAAAAAAACAGGCAGCGATTTATTCCGCTACCTGAATTATACTATATACGGCAATGGTTGTAAATAGATTTTACCGTTTTGTAATCTAAATTTATCTTGCCGAAATATCCTTGTATTCTTTGCGCTCGGCAATTCCCATATATGCCGGGCGGATTATCTTTGCCGGATTTATTAGCTCCTCAAGCCTGTGCGCCGACCAGCCGGCGATACGTGCTATTGCAAAAAGAGGTGTATACAGCTCTTTGGGAATATCGAGCATACTGTACACAAGTCCCGAATAGAAGTCCACATTTGCGCTTACGCCTTTGTAGATTTTTCTCTCGCTTGCTATTACCTGCGGTGCAAGCCGTTCCACCTTTGAATACAATTCAAAATCCACAAGGCGGTCTTTTTCCTCCGCAAGGCTCTTTACAAAGGATTTGAACACCTCGGCACGCGGGTCGGAAACGGAATAAACGGCGTGACCCATTCCGTAAATAAGTCCCGATTTGTCGAACGCACGCTTGCCTAAGAGATCCGCCAGATATTGCTCAACCTCCGAGTCGTTTTGCGGATTTTTTATGTTTTTCTTCATATCCTCAAACATAAGTGTAACCTTTATGTTTGCACCGCCGTGGCGAGGCCCTTTCAGCGAGCCTAAAGCCGCCGCAACGGCAGAGTATGTGTCTGTTCCCGACGAGGTTACAACGTGCGTTGTAAAAGTTGAGTTGTTACCGCCGCCATGCTCTGCGTGCAGAGTGAGAGCAAGGTCGAGAACACGTGCTTCAAGCTCTGTAAAGGCGCAGTCATTGCGCAGCATATACAATATATTTTCCGCTGTCGAAAGCTCCTCTTTCGGTGTATGCACAACAAGCGAACCGCTTTCGTGGCTGTAGCAGTACGCCTGATAGCCGTACACCGCCAAAAGCGGAAACTGCGCTATAAGATTAATCGACTGGCGCAGAACGTTGTCGATGGAAATGTCGTCCGCCTTGTCATCATACGTATAGAGCATAAGTATACTTCGTGAGAGCATATTCATCATATCCTTGCTCGGCGCTTTCATTATGACATCACGCACAAAGCCGTCCGGCAGAGTGCGCCGTGACGCTATCACCTGACGGAATTTTGCGAGTTCGCCCTCATCGGGCAGTTTGCCGAAAAGCAAAAGATATACCGTTTCTTCAAAACCGAAATATCGGTTTTCTACCGCGCCTCGTATCAAATCCTCTATATCATAACCGTGATAATAGAGCTTGCCCTTGCATGGCTTGCCGTTTTCCGATGCCTTCACATCTCCAATCTCCGTCAGCCCCGCTAAAACGCCGTGACCGTTTATATCTCTGAGTCCTCTTTTAACATCGTATTCAGCGTACAGACCGGGGTTGATTTGCTTATTTTTTTTGCATAATTCAATCAATTCTTCAGGTATGTTGCTCATTATTTTTTCCTCCTGTCCGAGCGCAAAAAGCCTCCCAATATTACATTCTATTCTTATGTAAACTATTTTATCACAAAACGCCGTACTATTTCAATAAAATAATTGTAAATTTATTGTGAACGTGGTATAATGAATTCATCAAAGATGAATTCAGCTAAATTCGCCCGTGTATGGGGTGAAACAGAAAGGAAGATTTATATGGTATACGTATTGCTTGCAAACGGATTTGAAGAAGTGGAGGCAATAGAGCCTATTGATATTTTAAGAAGATGCGGTGCGGAGGTAAAGACCGCATCGGTTATGAAAACGAAAGAGGTATGCGGAGCGCACGGGATAACCGTTACCGCAGACATTATGATAAGCGAGCTTGACCCGGAGAATATGGAAATGGTAATGCTTCCGGGCGGCGGAATGGGACACGAACTTTTAGATGCGTCAAACGACGTTCACGGCGTTATAAATTACGCCGTATCGCACGGCAGATATGTTGCCGCAATATGCGCCGCACCGTCAATCCTCGGAAAAAAGCACTTGCTTAACGGAAAAAAAGCCACCTGTTTCCCCGGCTTTGAAAAATATCTCTACGGCGCAGAGGTTTCTTCCGAAAAAGTTGTTACGGACGGCAAATTCATCACCGCCAAAGGCGCCGGTGCAGCCGCCGACTTTGGCTTTGAGCTTGCGAAAATTCTCTGCGGTGCGGAAAAGGCAGAGGAAATCCGCACCCAAATGCAATACTGACGCCCCAAATAAACGTCGCATCTCAACCATCCAAATATCTGGTTCTTTGCGGCGTACCTTATTACACATATTAATTTTGAACAAGGTGTTTTTATGAAAGACGAATTACGGAGCGCAATGAAGCAAAAACGGCGTGCGCTTACAAAAGAAGAAACCGAAATATACGGTGCAAAAATTTCGGACAGACTTTTTTGCCTGCCCGAAATAAAAAACGCCGATACCGTTATGACATATGTTTCAGCGTTTAACGAAGTTCCCACGGACGGAATAATCAACACGCTTTTTTCCATGAAAAAGCGTGTTGCCGTTCCCGTAAGCAATACCGATACCGAAACGATAACCGTTACCTACATCAACCAATCTGACGGCTTTTCAAAAGGGGCGTACGGCATACGTGAGCCGAAAATCATACACAAAGCAAGCCTTTCCGACATAGACGTGATACTTGTGCCGGCGCTTGCGTTCGATTTAAAGCTTAACCGAATGGGTTTCGGAAAAGGGTATTACGATAAACTGCTGTCCGATTTTGGCGGTGTAAAAATCGGACTTTGCTACGATTTTCAGATAACCGATACAGTTTTTCCCGAAGCACACGATGTGCCTATGGATATAATAATAACCGAAAAGAGGATAATAAATGCTTTTTGATACACATGCACACTACAATGATGAACAATTCAGGGACGATGCGGACGAGCTTCTTTCAAAAATGCCCGAAAACAATGTCGGACTTATTCTCGTTCCCTCGTCAAAGCTGTCCGAAATGGGCGATATTCTGTCCCTGTGTGAAAAATATCCGTACATTTATGCCGCTGTTGGGGTTCACCCCGAGGAGATAGAAACGGCGGACGGCAACACGGCGGATTTGATAAAAAAATATGCCCAAAACGAAAAAGTAAAGGCGATAGGCGAGATAGGACTCGACTACTATTACGGAACGGAAACAAAGGAAAAGCAAAAGCTTTGGCTTGCAAATCAGGTTGACATAGCGTGCGAACTCAAACTGCCTGTTATAATACACGACCGTGAGGCGCACGGCGATTGTATGGACATACTGCGTGCGCATAATGTGCGTGACTGCGGCGGCGTGTTCCACTGCTACAGCGGCAGTGCGGAAATGGCGCGTGAAATCCTTAATTGGGGAATGTATATAGCGTTCGGCGGCTCGCTCACCTTTAAGAATGCGCACCGTCTGCGTGAGGTTGCAAAGTATGTGCCTATGGACAGGATAGTTATCGAAACGGACAGTCCGTATCTTGCGCCCGTTCCCATGCGCGGAAAGCGCAACAGTTCGCTGTATATTCATTATGTGGCGGAAATGCTTGCGGAAATCAAGGAAATGAGCGTTGAGGATGTGGAAAAAATAACTTTTGAAAACGGAAAAAAACTTTTTTTAATTTAATTGCAACATTTTGCCTTGCTCGATTGTATTATTAGTGAAGCCCTTCATAAAAAATATAAAATCGGGAGGAGGCGTATAGTCTGAAATTACCGTTCGGAAGGTAATATGCATAAACAAAATACGAAGGAGGGTTCTGCTTGGAGGATATTGAAAAGCGAATACATATTATTGCGGAAAAATATTCCGATATGATTTTCCGTGTTGCATATTCATATACAAACAACAGGCAGGACGCCGAGGACATCGTTCAGGATATGTTTGTCAAGCTCATTGAGCTTGACAAACCTTTTGAAAGCGATGAGCATGAAAAAGCATGGATTATCCGTGTGACAGTAAACCTGTGCAAGAACAGATTAAAGCTTTTCTGGAACAAAAACACCTGTGCGCTGACCGAAATTTCGGACGCCGCACATTTTAGCAACAAAGAGGGATTTGTACTGGAGGCGGTAATGAGCCTTGCGGAGAATTACAGAATAATTGTGTACCTGTATTATTATGAGGGATACAAAACTGCGGAAATAGCGAAAATATTGAAAAAACGGGAGACGAGCGTCCGCTCCGCTCTGCACAGAGCGAGGGAACAGCTCAAGACTATTTTAAAGGAGGACTACGATTTTGAACAATAGCTATAAAAACGCAATGGACAAAATTGTTTTGTCCGACGAAGAAAAAGAAAAATTAATAAAAACTGCACTGTTAAAAACAAAGTCAAGAAAACGCCCCGTGTATAAATATGCCGCAAATATTGCCGCAGGCGTGATAATCTGCCTGGTTTCGATACCGGTAACGGGAATTTTCCTTCATCCGGAGCCTGACTATGTGCCGGTAATTACGGCAACGCCAAATCCGATGGAAACGCCGCAGGCGAGCGCTCCCCCTGCACCGACTGCGCAAACGCCGCAGAGCACGGCACAGCCGAAACCCGAAAGCACAAAAGCTCCGTCAGTGAAACTAAAAAGCGAAAACACACCACAGCAAAAGACCGCACAGGTGCAAAGCACGCCTGTGCCAAAAGAGGAAATACCTGCAGAAAAGGACAGCGATACTTATGCAGAGAAGAACACGGCGGAGGATACCGTACAGGCAAATTCCGTTCAGGCATTCAAGAACGCCGACAACAGCTTAGAGTATGCATCAGGCGGCGGAGCTTCTGACGGTGTGGCGTTTGCCGCACGTTCGGTATCTCCGTACCAATCGTACGAAACAACGGACGAATTGCTTTCTGCTGTGTCATTCATTCCTACAATTCCTAAGATAAGCGGATACAGCATAGAGGAGGCAGGCGTGCTTTTCGGCACAACAGTACAGATAATTTATACAAACGGCGCATCGCAGATTACATACCGTACCTGTAAGGGAAATGAGAATTGCAGCGGTGATTATAACAATTATAAGAATGTCAGAAATACCGTCTGCGGCGGCAGAGCCGTAACGCTCAAAACGGACGAAGCGTTCGGAACGCTGATTGTCTGGAGTAGCGGTACAATGTCGTATTCACTTCATTCCGACGCGGTTTTAACCGACAGCGAAGCGGAGGACATAATTTCGGGTATGTGATTTATCCAACAAAAAAACAACGGTAAATTTACCGTTGTTTTTTTGTTTTCGGCAGGAGTCAAGCCCCTGCCCTACAGCGATTTACAATCATTGTAAACACAATCTGTAGGGGTTGATGCCTGCATCAACCCGAAATGTTATTCGGTTTTATTTAGGGACGATGTCCCATACAATTTATTATTCTGCTGCGGGAGTTTCTGCCGGAGCGTCTGTTGCTTCTTCTGCAGCCGGAGTTGCCTCGGGTTCTGCCGATTCCTCAGCCAACTGCTTTTCCTGCTCCTCACGTCTTTCCTTCTGCTTTGTATCTACAATGTTTCTTATTTCTTTCCACTTTGTATCGAGCGTTACTTCATCGCCGAAACCGTATGCGGTCTTGAAGTCATCGAAATTTTCCTCGCCGACATACTGACGGAGAGTCATTTCGCCCTCAACCTTGCCCCATTCGTCATTTTCCGTAACTTCATCAGGTAAGCCGAGCTCCGATTTTAAAGTATCGAACGAGATACCGTAAACCTCCGCAACCTTTGACACGGGCATTGCATAGAATGCCGCTGACTCATATGTGTTTTTCGGCATATTCTTCGGAAGCGAGAACTGGTCTTTAAATTCATCAAGAGTCATACCTGCCTGCTCGGCAACTTCCTCAATTGTTCTGCCTGTTGTATTGATATATTCTCTGTTATATTTATTGAACCAAATTCCGAAATATCCGAATGCATAAAGCAATACAGCCGCTATAATGATCGCCGCCGCAACAGCGCCTGCCACGATAACGGGTACGATATTCTTTTTGCCCGGTGTTACCTTTTCAACATTTTCATCGAATACGATTTCAGCCTCGGGTGCGGCGTCTGCAACATTTTCCGCAGTTTCTTCGGCAATATCTGCCGTTTCCTGCGCGGCTTCTTCCGCTGTTTCTGCCGGTGCGTCCGATTCCTCAACGGGAGCATCTGCAGTATCCTCCGCTGTTTCCGAAACGATTTCCTCGGTGTTTTCGTTTAATTCTTCTTCGTTATTGAATTTGTTTTCTTCGCTCATAACAATTCTCCTTTAATTTATTTTACGGCAGGAGCAAGCCCCTGCCCTACGTTATGCGTTTTTTTTCGGTCGATGAGAGCATCGACCCCTACGGTTTGTGTTGTTTGGGGCATCGCCCCGTACAATTTATTATTCGCCGTCGGCGGGAGCTGCCGTTGCATCAGCTGCTGCTGTGTCAGCCTCAGCTGTTTCCTCTGCCGGTGCGTCCGTTGCCGGCGCCGGAGTTGCATTCTGCATCTTCTTTATATACTCCTCTTGTGCGGCAAGTATCGTATCCTTTGTTTCGCCCCAGGTCATATCGCCTGTGATTGAATCGTCAAGCTCATATGCTTTCTTTGCTTCCTCAAACTGTCCGCCGAAATATACATCAAGCGGAACAAGGTCTTTTGCTTCCGACCATATCATATTGCCGTCAGCTTTATCGGTAAGACCGTTTTCCTCAAGGAATGTTGCCAAATCCTTACCCTCATACTTTGCAAGGTTATCCAATGTCATCCGGTCTACCATTTCACTCTCGGTCGTTTTGCCGTTTACGTCCTTATTATCGTTAAGACCGTATTCCGCAAGATACTCATCAACCGACATACCCGACTGATCCGCAAGATAGCTTACCGTCTTTTCGGATCTGTTTTCTTCAATTGCCTTTGTCTGAAGGTTTTTGCTTATCTTTCCGTACACTGCATAACCTCCCAGACCTACAACTACTGCGATAATTACAACTATCAGCGTAATGAAAATTTTATCCGCCGATGTTGCTTTTTTTGAATTATTCATTAATTCTTTCTCCTCTCTTGTTTTGCACTATGTATGCAAATAATACATCATCTTATACACTATATCACTTTTTAGGGAAAAAATCAATAACTTTTTATTAACAGTTTGTAAATTTAAAAAAGGGCAGCCGATTTTTTTTCGGTTGCCCATGCGTTTTAACTTATTCTTCTACTTTTTTTATCTTGTTTACAAGATTTTGAATTTTCGTTACCGGGTCAAGCAGTTTTGAGATTGTATCGTCATGATTTAATGTATCTATAAGGAGCGAGATGTACTTTGACATATCAACCTCGCAATACCAATCTCTGTCCTTAAGACCGGGGTTTCTGTAGATAAGGTTTGTTGTAAATATTTTATTTACCAGACCCTGCTCATATGCCTTGTCGAACACTTCAAGTCCGTTGCAGAACAGACCGAACGAGGTGAACACAAAAATTCTCTTTGCGCCCTGCTTTTTAAGGTTGGTTGCAACGTCTATAATCGACTCGCCCGACGAAATCATATCGTCCACGATAATAACGTCTTTTCCGTCAACGTCACGTCCGAGATACTCATGTGCGACAATCGGGTTTTTGCCGTCGACAATTCTTGAATAGTCACGGCGCTTATAAAACATACCCAAATCAAGCTTTAACACTGCGCTGTAGTACATACATCTTGACATTCCGCCCTCATCGGGTGAAATAACAACCGTATCGAACTTATCGAGCGAAATATCAGGCACAGCTCTTATGAGCGCCTTTATCATCTGATAAGTCGGCTGAACGTTATCAAAACCCGCAAGCGGAATAGCGTTTGAAATTCTCGGGTCGTGAGCGTCAAACGTGATTATGTTCGACACTCCCATACTTACAAGCTCCTGCAGCATCTGCGCCGCATCAAGCGATTCACGTCCTGCTCTTCTGTGCTGTCTGCCCTCGTAAAGCATAGGCATTACAACGGTTACACGTCTTGCCTTGCCTCCCATAGCTGCGATAACTCTCTTTAAATCCTGGTAATGATCGTCCGGACTCATATGATTTTCCAGTCCGTACATATTGTATGTAACGCCATAATTAAAGCAGTCGCATATAATATACACGTCATGGCCTCTTACCGTTTCGTCGATAACGCCCTTTCCCTCTCCTGTTCCGAATCTCGGGCAGTTAACGTGAGTTACGTACGTTTCCGAGTCCTCGTTTCCGCGGAATCTTTTAAGATACCCGTCAATCTTTGCCGTGATTTCCTCACAACCCTTCATACTGATTATACTCAGCTTACCAACTATAGGCGCTTCACCAAAACTATTATTCATTGCTGTTCTCCTTTTTTGACCTCAAAAAGACTTATATCCTCTATATAAAATATACCATAATATATAGCGTTTTGCAAGTGACATTATTTCCTTAATTTACACAAAATTCGAGGTTTTTTTTATACGTTTTGCAAATCGGCAAGCATTTCGGTAACGGTTTTGCCGTTTACGGGGTTTTTTGCATACGGTGCAATCTGTGAAAGCGGCTCGAGAACGAAGCGCCTGTTTGTCATTTCTATATGCGGTATTTTAAGATTTTTCATATTTACAATCTCATCATCGTAAAGGATTATATCAAGGTCGAGAGTACGTGGACCCCAGTGCACGAGCCGTTCTCTGCCGGCGGATTTTTCAACGGCATTAAGCAATTCCAAAAGCTCCTGCGGAGTGAGGAGCGTTTCAATTTCCATACAGCCGTTTAAAAAATCGTCCTGTTCCACACCGCCCACAGGCTCGGTTACGATAAAATCCGACACCGCCTTTACGGTGCAGTTTTTATCGTCATTGACCGCCTTTACGGCGTCAGTCAGATATTTTTCCTTATCGCCCATATTTGAACCGAGCGCAACATACGCCGTATGCCTTTTGCGCATGACCGACACCGCCGGATATTCTAACGGAAGTCCCACGGGGGCGGACGGCTTTTTCACCGTAACGCATATTTCCTTTACGGTCGGGTATTCGCTCAATGCGAGATACGCTATATCCTCCGCCGCCGCCTCGATAAGACGGCGCGGGTTTTCTTTCGTGTACTCCGATATTTTTTGGCAAAGACTTGCATAATTCACCGTGCCGTCAAGCCTGTCGGTTTTTCCGGCATACCGCAGATCGGTATGCAGTTCGGCGTCTATGAAAAATTTCTGCCCCAGTCTGCGTTCCTCGTCAAGAACGCCGTGATATGCGTATACTTCAAGATTTTTTATTATTATTTTATCCATTTTTCTCTCCCCAAAGCCTCGGTCATTTTTATTGCTCTCGCATTTTCCTTTACATCGTGCACACGCACGAACAGACAGCCTTTCTGTACGGCAAGAACCGTTGTGACGAGCGTTCCCTCAAGGCGTTTGTCCGTCGGCAAATCAAGCGTAAGTCCTATCATTGATTTTCTCGACGTACCCAAAAGCACGGGATAGCCGAGTTTTTTAAGCTCCTCGGTGTGTCCCGTAAGATACAGGTTTTCCTCAAGCGTTTTGGCAAAGCCTATGCCGGGGTCGGTCATAATTTTGTTATCGTCAATGCCTGCCGATTTCGCAAGCTTTATGCTTTCCTTCAAATCGCAAAGCACGTCGCTCATAAAATCGCCGTACTCCGCATTTTGGCGGTTGTGCATAAGACAGCAGGCGGCGTCAAATTCCTTTACCGTTTCCGCCATTTTTCCGTCAAACTTAAACCCCCATATATCATTGACAAGGTCGGCACCTTTTAAAAGCGCCTCACGTGCGACCGCACTTTTATAAGTATCTATCGAAACGGGAATATCAAACCGCTTTTTTATCTCCTCTATTACGGGCGCCGTTCTTTCGATTTCCTCGCTGTCGGAAATTTTTGTATGCCCCGGGCGGGTCGATTCGCCGCCCACGTCTATCACCGCCGCACCGTCATTTATCATCTGCTCCGTATGGCGCAGAGCATTGTCGATATTGTTCCATTTTCCGCCGTCCGAAAACGAGTCGGGCGTTACGTTTAAAATTCCCATAATATATGTGCGCCCGAAAAATTCTTTGTTTCCTATTATCATTTTTATACCTCAATCAGCTTGTTTTTCTTTTCTTCGCTCCAGTAACATTCGCCGTACGCCTTGCAGTTAAAGCAGTTTCTCGACAGCTTGTCGGCACGGTACAAAAGCTCTGAAAGCCCGTCCGCACCGCTTTTGCGGTGATTTACAACCGCACGGCAGACCGTACTTGTATCCGCTTTTCCGTATCCGCACTCACGCATTATGACCTCCGCAAACTCCGCACTTGCCATATGATGCTCCTTTTCGGAATTGTGCCGTCCTATATCATGCAACAGCGCCGCCGCATAGATTATATCCTTGCTGTACGGCAAGTTATTCTCAAGCGCCGTGATGTACGCTATACGTGCCGTATCGAGCGAATGTTCCGTTCCGTGCAGGCAGAAAATTCTGTCCTTTTCGGCTTTTTCAATGTTCTTCAAAAGCTTTTTATACAGCGGATGCTCATATATCCGCTGATATTTTTTCATCAGAGCCGCCGTTTTTGCACGCTCCAAAAACGACAGCGACCCGAAGCAGACCGTCACACGGCTTTCCTCCGCCTGCCAAACAGCCGTTTCAATATCGGAAACGGCGACGTTTTCGTTATATTTTTTTACCGTTTCGGCAAGCGTTTCCGCCTCAAGACCACGCTCGGACGGCGGCTTTACCGTATATATTTTCTTGCACAGCGGTGCGGTAAGCTCCGCCGTTTTTTCATAATCCTTGTCACGGAACATTCCGAAAACGAACGTTACGTCCTCTTTTTTGAAATACCGCCCTACCGTCCGTGCAAGCTCCGCCGCACCGTCGGGATTGTGCGCACCGTCGAGGATAACGAGCGGCTCACGGCTTATCACCTCAAACCTGTACGCCCAGCGTGCCTTTTTCACGCCCTCGCTTATTGCTTTTTCGCTTATGCCCATTCGCTGTGCCGTACATATGGCAAGTGCGGCGTTCTGCGCCTGATACAGTCCCGAAAGCGAGGTATGATAGGTTTTTCCTTTATAGGAGAAATCAATGCCGTCAAGTCCGCCGGTTATAATTTCCGCCTTATCGGCAAATTCTATCGGAGTGCAAAGCTCACGGCATTTTTCCGCAATAACCGCCGCCGCATCATCGCATTGGCGTGCCGATACGGTAAATCCGCCCTGTTTTATTATTCCTGCCTTTTCCGACGCAATCTCCGCAATGGTATTTCCCAAAAACGCCGTATGGTCCGTACTTATTTTTGTTATAACACTGCACACGGGCGATTTTATCACGTTTGTTGCGTCAAGTCTGCCGCCCATACCGCACTCTATAAGTGCAAAATCGCATTTTTTCATCTTAAATAGAACAAACGCCGCCGCCGTTTCCGTCTCGAACGGCGTGGGGAAAAATCCCTCATGCTCTATGCGCTTTGTCGCATCACGCACAATGCTCATACACTGCGCATAATCGTCCTCCGACACCGCCGTTCCGTTTATGAGAAAGCTCTCAAGCGTACCGCCCACCGACGGCGAAACGTACCGACCCGTATGATATCCCTCATATTCGAGAATTTTTCCGAGATACGCCCCGACCGAGCCTTTGCCGTTCGTTCCCGCAATATGCACCGTTTTTATGCAATCCTGCGGATTGCCGAGCGTTTCGCACAAGCGTATCATATTGGAAAGACCGGGGACAATCCCCCTGTCCTTTAAGCTTTCAACATACGCCAAAGCTTCGCTATAAGTCATATTTTGCACTAAAAAAACACCTCCTCCAACAGCCTGCCGAAAAAGAGATGCTCTTAATTTCCAGCGGGATGCGGATAATGTACCGCAAGCACAAGGCTTTTCGTTCCGACGGCAACTCCCCGTCCGACGGACACTTTACGCACAAAATCCTACTCTGTTTTTTGTATATTTACATTATATAACGTTTTTTTTGATTTTGCAATAGTTTTTTATTTGATTTTCGTTTTGATTATTGCAAACTGCACGGGACGGCGTTTCGGGTCGATGTGGGCATCGACCCCTACCCGTATTTGTTTACATTTGCGAAAATCGTGCGCCGCAGGGCAATGGTTTGCTCCTGCCGAAACGCACCGCACGGGACGGCGTTTCGGGTCGATGTGGGCATCGACCCCTACCCGTATTGGTTTGCATTTGCGAAAATCGTGCGCCGTAACAAATTGTTCACAAACTAAATACAAAATATTCATTGACATTTTTCGAAAAAGGGATATAATATATTTAGAAAGTCAAAGAAAGTCAAAGTCAAGAGGTGATTGAAATGGGTATCAGCGACAAGATAGAATGTTTTATAACAGAGCTTTTGAAAGAGGAGGACGAAAACGACTGGTTGGAGCTTAAGCGAAACGAGCTTGCGTCGTTCTTCAACTGCGTACCGTCTCAGATAAACTACGTTATCGCCACACGGTTTAATCCACAGCACGGATTTATCGTGGAGTCAAGGCGGGGCGGCGGCGGATACCTGAGGATAAAGCGTGTTGCAAACAACAATCCGCTTTCCGATACGATAGCCTCTGTCGGAAACTCGCTTTCCTACCCCGATGCGGAGGCGTATGTATCATATCTTATGCGCACGGGAGTTTTGAAAAATGAAAATGCGGCAATAATTCTAAGCGGTGTCAGTGACAATTCGCTTACAATACCTCAGCCCGATAAAGACAGGCTGAGAGCTAATATATTCAAAAATATGCTGTCAGCATTACAGAAAGGATGATTTTTATGTATGATTTATTTTCGGATTTTGAAAACCTGTTCGGCTCGCTTGACGCATTCATGCAGCCGATGACCTATAAAGACGAACGCAAATGCCCCGTATGCGGACATACCTGGTCGGATTTCAGACGCACGGGCAGATTTGGTTGCGGCGAATGTTACAAAACATTCCGCACGCCTGCCGAAAACACTCTGCGGCAAATTCATTCGACCGCCGCGCACACGGGAAAAATTCCGTCAAAGTCGGGCAGTGAGCTTAAGAAAAAGCGCCAATACGAAGCTTTGAAAGCACAGCTCCAAGAGGCAGTTAAAAACGAAGATTACGAAAAAGCGGCAAAACTGCACAAGCAGATCCGTGAAATGGAAAACAATAAATAAGAAAGGATGCGGCAATTATGATTTGGTATAAAAACAATAAAGGCGGAATAGTTATTTCAACAAGAATTCGTCTTGCCAGAAATATAGATTCCGTGCCTTTCCCATCATCATTAAAAGACAAAGAAAAGGTAACAAACGATATAAAAAATGCGGTGCTGAAATCAAATTCAACGCTCGCAAACGATTTCGAGTTTATCAACCTCGACAGCCTTTCAAAGCAAAAAAGGCTCTCTCTTGAAGAAGAACATCTGATAAGTCCGCAGATGCTGGACGGAAACGGCAAGTCGGTTTTGATAAATAAAGACAAAACAATGAGCATTATGCTTATGGAGGAGGATCACATACGGTTACAGGTTATCCAATCGGGACTTGCGCTCGACGAGGCTTACGAAACCGCAAGCCGGGTAGATGACGTTATCGAGGAAAGTCTGACATACGCATTTGACGAAACGTTCGGCTATCTGACCGCCTGCCCGACAAACGCCGGTACGGGACTCCGTGCGTCGGTTATGATGCATCTGCCGGCGCTTACGCTTACAAAGAACATCGGCAGAGTGGCAAACGCATCGACAGGCTTCGGTATCGAAGTAAGAGGACTTTACGGCGAAGGCACTGCGGCGGACGGTAATCTGTATCAGATTTCCAACCGTGTAACAATGGGTCTTTCCGAAAAGGAAATTCTCGAAAAGCTTAAGGGCGTTGTCCATCAAATAACCGAGATGGAGGAAAAAGCGAGAAAATCGCTTGAAGAAAACAGCCTTAACGCATTAAGCGACAGAATATTCCGTTCATACGGAATTTTGAAATACGCACGGAGCATCGCATCGGCAGAGGCGCAGGAGCGCTTGTCGGATATTATGCTCGGAGCGGATATGGGAATAATCAAGCCGGACGGCAAAATTTCGCCGCTCGAATGTATGATTAAATCCGCACCGTCACTGATAAGCGGCGGCGAGGAGCTTCCGCCCGAAAAGCGTGATACTTTGCGTGCGGAGTTTATAAGAAACAACATTTAAACGAAAGGGGAGATAATTATGTTATTTTCAAACTTCACAGAAAAAGCAAGGATTGCAATAAGCGAGGCGCACGAATGTGCGGTTGAGCTGGGACACAACTATATAGGCAGCGAACATCTGCTTGCAGGTCTTATCCGTGAGGGCAGCGGCGTTGCCGCAAAGGCTCTCGAAAAAGCCGGCATGACCGAAGAAAAGGTTGTGGATAAAATTAAGGAATATATCGGCAGCGGATCTCCTCTGCCGTCCGAAACGGAGCTGCCGCTCACACCGAGAACAAAAAGAATACTCGAAATAAGCGCATACGAAGCCCGTAGACTCGGACACAGCTACATCGGCACGGAGCATATATTAATGGCTATTATCCGTGACGGCGACGGCGTTGCGGCAAGAATACTCACCGCCTGCGGAATTAACCTCAATTCGTTCTACGGCGATACGGTAAATTCCATAGAGGGCAAAGCCGATTTTGAAAGCGGTACGGGCAGCGGCGGCACAAACGCCAATTCGCAGACCCCGACGCTTGACCAGTTCGGCAGAGATTTCACCGCTCTTGCAAAAGAGAACAAATTTGACCCTGTTATAGGACGTTCAAAAGAGATTGAGCGTGTTACGCAGATATTGTCGAGACGTACAAAGAACAACCCGTGTCTTATCGGTGAGCCGGGTGTAGGTAAAACGGCGGTAATCGAGGGACTTGCTCAGAAAATTGCGTCGGGCGACGTTCCGGAGCCGTTAAAGACAAAGCGTCTTGTTTCGGTTGACTTGTCGTCAATGGTTGCGGGCGCAAAGTACAGGGGCGAATTTGAGGAACGTCTTAAAAAGGTAATAAACGAAGTCCTTGCGGCTAAAAACGTTATTCTGTTTATAGACGAGTTTCACACCATTGTCGGCGCAGGCAGTGCGGAAGGCTCAATGGACGCATCAAACATCTTAAAGCCGTTCCTTGCAAGAGGAGAATTGCAGTTAATAGGCGCTACAACGCTTAAAGAATACAAGAAATATATCGAAAAGGACGCCGCTCTTGAAAGACGTTTCCAGCCTGTAACGGTCGGCGAACCGTCGGTTGACGAAACCGTTCAGATATTAAAGGGCATACGTGACAAGTACGAGGCGCACCACGGAGTTACAATCACCGACGATGCTCTCGAAGCGGCGGCAAAGCTTTCTTCAAGATATATTACCGACCGTTTCCTCCCCGACAAGGCTATCGACTTGATAGACGAGGCGGCGTCAAAGAAACGTCTCGGCTCGCAGACAGAGCCCGACGAGCTTAAGAACAAAGAGGCTCGGCTTGAAGTATTAAAGAGCGAAAAGGAGGAGGCAATCACCGCACAGGACTTTGAAAAAGCGGCTAAGATACGTGATGAGGAAAAGCTCATTGCAAAAGAAGCTGAGGAATTAAAGAGCCAATGGAAAGGCAGCGGCACATCATCGGGACTTACGGTAGACGAAAACGATATTGCCGAAATACTTGCCGACTGGACGCGCATTCCCGCCGCAAAACTCAAAGAGGAGGAAACCGAAAGATTAAAGCATCTTGAGGAAACGCTCCACGCAAGGGTTATAGGTCAGAACGAAGCCGTAACCGCGGTTGCAAAAGCGATAAAGAGAGGCAGAGCCGGATTAAAAGACCCGAAACGTCCGATAGGCTCGTTCCTGTTCTTAGGTCCTACGGGCGTAGGTAAGACGGAGCTTTCAAAGGCGCTTGCGGAAACAATGTTCGGCAGTGAAAACGCTCTTATCAGAATAGATATGTCGGAGTATATGGAAAAGCACGCAGTGTCTAAGTTCATCGGTTCGCCTCCCGGATACGTAGGATTTGAGGAGGGCGGTCAGCTGACAGAGAAAATCAGAAAGCACCCGTACTCGGTAATCCTTTTTGATGAAATCGAAAAGGCGCACCCCGATGTATTCAACATTATGCTTCAGATTCTTGACGACGGTATTCTTACGGACGCACAGGGCAGACGCATTGACTTTAAAAACACGGTTATTATAATGACGTCAAACCTCGGCGCAAAGGAAATACTCGGCAAGGTAGGCTCAAAGCTCGGATTTGGCAAAGAAGACGAGAGCGGCGAGGAAAAGAGCGAACACGAAAAGATTAAAGAAAAGGTTATGGCTGAAGTAAAACGTACCTTCAAGCCTGAGTTCATCAACAGAATTGACGAAATCATCGTATTCGACAGACTTACCGAGGACGACATTAAGAAGATTGCAAGGCTTATGCTCAAATCGCTTGAAGCACGGCTTAAGGAAAACGAAATCACCGTAGCGTTTACCGATGCGGCGGTAGAAAAGATTGCCAAGGAGGGCTTTGACCCGACTTACGGCGCAAGACCGTTAAGACGTGTTATCCAGACGCAGATTGAGGATATGCTTTCGGAGGAAATCATTGACGGCGATATTAAGCCGGGCAGCAGCGTTACGGTTGATGCCGAGGACGATAAATTTATTGTAAAATAAATTGTTCGGTATGCTTGCAATAACTGCAAACCACACCGCCCAAAATCAGCATACCACGCCGTAGGGCAGGGGCTTGCTCCTGCCGAAACGCACACTGCACAGAACGGCGTTTCGGGTCGATGAAGGCATCGACCCAAACACAAACCCCCTCTGCGGAATTTTTCCGCAGAGGGGGTTTTTCATCATTTACTCAAAAAATTTCCGGTCTAAACTCCTGTACTGTATCGCCTCGGCGATGTGCGAAACGGTGATATTTTCCGATTCCTCAAGGTCGGCGATTGTGCGTGCGACCTTAAGTATTCTGCTGTGCGCACGTGCGCTCAATCCGAGACTGTTGAATGCGTTTTTTAAAAGCTCGTTTTCCGCTTTGCCTATTTTGCAGAATTCGTCGAGCATACCGGCGGTAAGCTGGGAATTGGAATAAATATTAAGTCCCTTATACCGTTCAAGCTGAATTTTGCGTGTTTTATTAACACGCTTTTTTATTTCTGCGCTTGTTTCGCCCTTTTTCCCCGAGCTTAAATCGCTGTAATTCACGCCCGTCACCTCAACCTGAATATCAATTCTGTCTAGGAGCGGTCCCGAAATTTTACTTCTGTATCGGCTTATCTGTGACGGCGTGCAGGTGCATTTGCGGCGGCTGTCGCCGAGGTAGCCGCACTTACAAGGGTTCATACTCGCCATAAGCATAATATTGCAGGGGTATGTAAGCATAGCGTTTACGCGCGAGATAGTCACTTTGCCGTCCTCAAGCGGCTGGCGCAGGACTTCAAGCACGTTTCTGTTAAATTCGGGCAGTTCGTCAAGGAAAAGTATGCCGTTGTGCGCAAGCGACAACTCGCCGGGTCGGGGTATTGTACCGCCGCCGGTAAGACCTGCCGCCGAGATTGTATGGTGCGGACTGCGGAACGGACGTTCCGAAACAATCGGCTGTTCGGGCGACAGAACGCCTGCGATCGAATGAATTTTTGTAACCTCCATAGACTCGTCAAACGACAAATCGGGGAGTATTCCGCTCATACGCTGTGCGAGCATGGTTTTTCCCGTACCGGGACTGCCTATCAAAAGTACGTTGTGATTTCCTGCGGCGGCAACTTCAAGCGCACGCTTGATGTTTTCCTGCCCCTTTACATCGCAGAAATCGAGAGCGGACAGACTCCGCTGTGAAAAATATTCTTCAAGGTCGACGGTGTGCGGCGCAAGGGGCGTTTCGCCCGAGAAATGCTTGCATATATCCTGCAGATTTTTTGCCGGATATACGCTTATCCCCTCCACCACCGCCGCCTCGTTTGCGTTTTCAAAAGGAACAAACACCTTTTTAAACCCTTGCTCGTATGCCGAGATAACTCTCGGCAAAACGCCGGGGACGGCGTTTATAGAGCCGTCGAGCGACAGCTCGCCTATAAACATAGTCTTTTCGGGGTCGGAAATTTCTATCTGCTCCGTGGCTGAGAGGACGGAAATCGTTATGGGAAGATCGTATCCCGAACCCTCCTTTCGCCTGTTTGCCGGTGCGAGGTTTACGGTCACACGCTTTGACGGAAACCGCAGTCCCGAATTTTTGACGGCGGCACGCACACGCTCCTTTGCCTCACGCACCGTTGCGTCGGGGAGTCCCACTATTTCAAAGGAAACAAGTCCGTTTGATATGTCTGTCTGCACGCAGACGGGAAACCCGTCAATACCTTTAAGACCGCAGGAATATATTTGTGACAGCATTTTTTCATTCTCCAATCAAATCTTTTATTACCTCCGAGGCAATGGCAAAGCCTGCGGCGGGCGGAACAAACGCAACGCTTCCGGGAAGATGCCGTCCGTTTTCCTCTATAACCTTTTCAAGCTTTATGCTTTCCTCTTTTGAATATACCACCTTAAGCTTTTTAACGCCCCTTGCCTTAAGCTCTCTGCGCATAACACGCGCGAGGGGGCAGACGGAGGTTTTGTATATGTCGGATATTTCAAAGCGCGTGGGATCGAGCTTGTTTCCCGTACCCATAGAGCTTATTACCCGAACGCCCGAGCGGTACGCACGGGTGATAATTTCAAGCTTTCCCGTAACGGTGTCGATAGCGTCTATAACGTAATCAAACTCGGAAAAATCCATTTCCGTTTCGGGCATAAAGAATATTTTGTGCGCCGTAACCACTGCGTCGGGGTTTATATCCTCAATCCGCTCCTTGACGGCGTCGGCTTTGTATCTGCCGACAGCGCTTGTGAGCGCAATTATCTGCCTGTTTATGTTAGATACCGATATGGTGTCGTTGTCTATTATGTCTATCTTCCCCACGCCGCATCGGGCAAGCGCCTCGGCGGCGTATCCGCCCACTCCGCCCACGCCAAATATTGCAACGTGCGAATTTTTTAATTTTTCAAGCGCCGCCTCGCCGAGAAGCATTGCCGTTCTTTGAAATTTTTCGTCCATAAGTCCTCCGAAGAAAAAATTTATACTATAAATTTACATCAATTATCATACTTTGTCAAGGCTATATTGCGGTCTTTGGCTTTATGCCTGTTTTGATATAGTAAAAAAAGGAAAAAATTTTTACATTTTTGTGCAAAATATATATTAAAAATACCTGCCATAAAAAGTATAATATATTTGATTATGGCGGTTTGGTTCCGCATAGTTGAAAAAACACTAAAAAGGAGAACGAGAAAATGAAAATCAAAAAGTTATTATCATTGCTGACAGTTGCTGCAATGATGCTCACAACTTGCTCCGTTACAGCTTTTTCCGCAGACTGCTCGGCGTTATGCCCGTGTACTTCTTAAATATACGGCTGAAATAATTCACATCGTCAAAGCCGGTCATTGCCGATATATCCGTAATGCTTTCGGCGGTATTCTCTATAAGCAATCGTGCCTTTTGTATGCGCAGGCGGTTTATATACTCCGTAAACGAAATTCCCATCTCGCTTTTGAACATATGGCAAAAATAATATTCGCTCAAAAAACACCGCTTTGCAAAAAACGACGCCGAAAGCTTTTCATCATAATGATTCTCCGCATACTGCATAATATCATTGAGCCGTTTTAACCGTGTCATACGTATTTCATACTCACGGTCGGAAATTTCGGCGTTGCGGTAATTTCTGAAAAGATGCGCAGCAAGATTGTACACATCTCCCTTTATCTTTAAATCCGAGCCGGGGAGTGCGTTTTTGTGTTCGTTAAAAATCTCGTTAAAATATTCCTTTATTTTCGGATCGGAGCATATTCTATGTTCGTAAACTGTGTTCGGATAATTTATATCCCTGAAAAATGAAGGGTGAAGTATAATGCACCAGTATTCCGTTTTATCATCTATTGAAATCGAGTGAATTTCGTTGGGATTTATAACTATAAGCGTGTCGGAAAAAACCTCAAAATCCTCCGTGCCGCAATGTACAACGGTTTTGCCGTCCGTATCGGTAAAATACAAAAGCTCGGTGTTTTCGTGCCAGTGCGGAAGAATAGCCTCAAACGGTCTTTGATACAACAGACGTATCGGATAATTATTCTTTTCCGCAGGTATCTTTTCATAAAATCCCGATTTTATCATTTCATCACCTCAAAGCAATTTTGTGCTAAAATACAGCAAATTCGTTATTGATATTTCCCATATTTATAATATATAATAAAGCTAACGAAAAGTCAATACAAGACTCGAGAAAGAAGGTATTAATAATGTTAAAAGTAGGATTGATAGGTTACGGCGGAATGGGCAGAGCGCATTCGGGTGCATATGAGGCTATAAGCGATAGGGTAACTATAGCCGCTGCTGCCGATTTGCAGGAGGAAAAAAGAGCGGAATTAAAGGAAAAGTACGGCTGTGTGACATACGAAACAGGTATGGAACTTATAGAAAATGCCGATGTTGATTTTGTCGACATTTGTCTGCCTACTTTCCTGCACGCAGAGCATGCCGTTGCGGCTATGAGAAAAGGATACGACGTATTCCTTGAAAAGCCGGTATGCCTTAACGAGGAGGAGGCAAAAATGCTTCTGGACGTTCAGAAAGAAACAGGCAAAAAAGTCCAGATAGGACAGGTTGTTCGTTTTATGAGCGATTATGTATGGCTCAAGAACGTTGTTGACAGCGGCAAGTACGGAAAAGTTCTTTCGGCAAACTTTATGCGAATGAGCGAGATGCCGACATGGGGCTGGAATGACTGGTACTCGGACGACGCAAAATGCGGCGGCGTCGGACTTGACTTACATATTCATGACGCAGACTTTATAAGATATACTTTCGGCGATGATATTAAAGATATAAAGGCCATGGGCGTAAGAAACGCCGAAGGCAGACTCAGACATCTTAACGTTATGTTCGATTACGGCGACAAGACAATAAGCGCAGAATCTTCATGGGACTGCACACCGTCATTCGGATTCCTTGCCTGCTACAAGGTTTATTTTGAAAAAGCAACCGTTGTATGCGAAAATGGAAAGATTACTGTTTACGGTGACGAGGTAGAGGAAATAGACGTACAGGAGTCCGCAAAGGATTTGGGTATAAACATACCTGCAGTCGGCGGATATTCGGAGGAAATACGTTACTTTGTCGATGAAATACTGAATGGAAACGGCAAAGAAATGGCTCCGCTTTCAGAGGGAATTAAGTCGGCACAGCTGGTTTGGCGTGAAATGGACGCTCTTAAATAAGAAAGGAAGTATACGATTATGAAAACAGGCGTAGTAGTATTTTTGGACGGAAAACTTGAGGAGCATTTCAAAAAAGCGTCTGCCGCAGGCTTTACCACATGTCAGCTTGTAGGCTGGGAGCTTGATAAATTTACGGAGGAATATGCCGAAAAAACCAAGGAATACGAGAAAAAGTACGGTATGGAAGTATCGGCGTTCTGGTGCGGCTGGTCGGGACCGCAGAAGTGGAATTTCAAAGAAGGTCCGCATACTTTGGGTCTTGTGCCGGTAACTTATCGTGCGCAGAGAATAAAAGACTTGAAAAAAGGCTCGGATTTTGCTAAAATGATAGGTGTTACGGACGTAGTCACACATATGGGCTTTATTCCGGAAAATCCCATGACGGAGGAATATATGACTCTTGTTATAGCAATCCGTGAGGTTGCGGAGTATTTCAAGAATAACGGTCAGTATCTGCTTTTTGAAACGGGTCAGGAAACACCGACAACGCTTATGCGTACAATCCACGATGTCGGAACGGGAAATATGGGTATAAACATAGACCCGGCAAACCTTATCCTTTACGGAAAAGCAAACCCGATCGACGCTCTTGAAATTTTCGGAAAGCTTGTACGCGGCGTTCACGCAAAGGACGGACTTTATCCGACAGACGGCGAAAGTCTCGGTACAGAAGTACCCGTCGGCGAGGGAAAAACAAACTTCCCGAAGTTTATAAAGCTTTTGAAAGAAATCGGCTATGACGGCGCCGTAACGATTGAAAGAGAAATATCGGGCGAACAGCAGGACAAGGATATTGCAAAAACAAAGGTATATCTTGAAGAACTGTTTGCCGCAAACTGAAAGGAACGGCAATGAATAAAATTTACGGAATCACTCTTATCGGCTGCGGAAAAATGGGGCATACGCACCTTAGCAGAATTTGCGAAAGGGATAATATAAGAATAAACTGCGTATGCGACCGCAATATTGAAAGGGCGGAGCATTATAAAAAGGTGTTCGGTGCGGCGAAAGCCTCGGACAATGCGGAGGAATGTATAAAAGACCCCGGCACGGATATTGTTATTATCGCAACATATCCGTCAACGCATATTGAAATGCTTAAAATCTGCCTTGAAAACGGCAAGCATGCGCTTTGCGAAAAACCGATTGCCGATACCCTTGAAAAGGGCGAGGAGTTTTACCGTCTGGTAAAGAGCCACCCCGAATGTAAGGTGCTTGTGGGTAATCTTCTGCGCCACTGCAGTGCATATCAGAAAGCGGCAGAGATGATACAAAGCGGAGTGATTGGAAAACCCGTTGTGATACGTCTGGTGCATAATCATCATACAATGGACTGGGCAAGATATAAAAATCTTATCGAGGAAACCTCACCGCTTATCGACTGCGGTGTGCATTATACAGATATATGCCAGTGGTTTACGGGCGAGAAAATAGAACACGTTTCGGCGATAGGCGCTTGCACGGAGCCGGATTTGCCGAAGGGCAAATACAATTATTCGATGATGACAATGCGCCTGTCGGGCGGTTCGGTCGCATATTATGAGGCAGGCTGGTCAAACACGCTCACAGCGGCGTCAACACGTGAATTTGCGGGACCTAAGGGCAGTATTCGGATAATGGACCCGAACGAGCGCCCCTCGCATCAGGAGGAGGGCGAGCTTATCGAGCTGTACCGCTATCCCGAGCGCAAATATGAGATAATAAATATAAACGAGGACGCACGTCCTACGGATAAGCAGATAGAATATCTTATAAAGATGATTGAGGAGGACGCTCCCGCCGTACCGAGTATGGAGGAGATTATGGAGTGTTTCCATGCACTGTTTGAGGGCGACAGGCAGATAAAAGAAATGCTGTAATGAACGGAGCCGAAAACTGCGCGCCGTAGGGCAGAGGCTTGCTCCTGCCGAGACGCACACCGCACGGGACAACGTTTCGGGTTAAAACAAAACAAAAAAACAGGCTGTTAAGAGATGTACTGTTAAGGATAAAATACAAAAAGCGTGTTTTTGCAAACTTTTATTGCAAAAACACGCTTTTCGCTATTTGATGAGCAAAACAGAAAATACCCCTATGCCGATTCCGGTCAACTGAGTAACATTGAATTTGTCCTTGAAGTAAAATTTTGATATGATTACATTGCAGAGCATAGAAAATACTGATATCATCGGGAACAAAACGGTTGCATCGACTTTTGAAGAAAGCACTAAAGTCAAATAATTTCCAATTCCCATCAAAATACCGGCAATAACTGCATACCTCATCACACCAGTACCCTTTTCTTCATTTTTACATATTGTTATTATCAAAAACAGTATAAAGGTAACACATAGCGAACAAATCATAAATTCGTTACAATAACTTGACGGATACACTGTTTGATGAAGTTTTTCAATCACAGAGCATATTCCGTTACACAAAAATGTTATCACAACATATATAAACCATTGCTTGCTCATTTTCGCATTTTCCGCATGTTGTTTAAGTAAATACATGGAAATTAAAAGTAATACAATTCCAAAAATGCGTGTAAAGCTTACTGCTTCATCTAAAAGTATTATACCGAAAATACATGGTATTATTACTGAATAGGAGACTATCAGCGAAGTTAACGCCATGGATCCGTGCATAAGAGCCATGTAACCGAAAAAAGTGCTGAAAAACAGTGCAAAACCATAAACTGATGCAAACAACATAGTAGGCATATGAATTTGTAGTTTAAAAGAAGAAATCAGTAAGAAAAATATAAGCGAGAGTGTGAGAAAAAGTCTGTAAAATTGATTCCTTCTATGATAGAATAAAAATATCATAGGAGGAATTTTTTATGGCAAAAAGAAGAAGAGAAAAAATGAGCGAAGGGAAAAAGAATATCATAGCTAGTTTAATTCAGGAATATGACATTAAAACAGCAGAAGATATTCAGGAAGCGTTAAAGGATCTCCTTGGCGGAACTATCCAGGAAATGATGGAAGCTGAGCTTGACGAACATCTTGGTTACGAAGAATATGAGCGCAGCGATAATACCGATTACAGAAACGGAGTAAAACACAAAACTTTACGCAGTTCCTATGGCGAAATACCTATTGATGTCCCTCAGGACCGCGACGGAGATTTTGAACCTCAAATCGTACCAAAACGCAAGAAAGACATATCAGCAATTGAACAGAAAATCATCGCAATGTCAGCAAAAGGTATGACAACAAGACAGATTTCAGATATTGTTGAGGATATTTATGGATTTGAGGTAAGTGAAAGTATGGTAACAGCAGTCACTAATAAAATACTTCCTCAAATCGAAGAATGGCAGCAAAGACCATTATCTGCTGTATATCCGATTGTTTTCATAGATGCAATACATTTTTCTGTTCGTGATGAACACATCGTTAAAAAGATAGCAGCATACATAATTCTCGGGATAAATGACGAAGGTAAAAAAGAGGTTCTGAGCATAACAATCGGAGAAAATGAAAGTGCAAAATACTGGCTTGGAGTACTTAATGACCTGAAAAACCGTGGTGTGCAGGATATACTGATTTTATGTGCAGATGGTCTTTCGGGCATAAAAGAATCCATAACTGCCGCATTTCCGAACACTGAATATCAGCGTTGTATTGTTCATCAGGTGCGAAATACCTTGAGATATGTTGCCGAAAAAGATAAAAAAGCGTTTGCAAATGACTTAAAAAGCATATATCACGCACCAAATGAAGAAAGCGGATATGAACGTATGCAGGCTGTAACTGAAAAATGGCAGGACAGATATCCGAATGCCATGAAGCGTTGGGAAGAAAATTGGGATGTAATATCACCAATGTTCAAATTTTCAGCAGATGTACGAAAGGTTATGTACACCACCAATGCGATAGAAAGTCTTAATAGTGCGCTGCGCCGTTTAAACAGTCAACGAAGTGTATTTCCAAGCGACACAGCGCTTTTAAAGGCACTGTATCTGGCATCTTTTGAAGCAACGAAAAAATGGACTATGCCGCTTCGTAACTGGGGTAAGGTGTATGGAGAACTGTCAATCATGTACGACGGCAGACTTTGACAGCACAAATTTTCTGCCAATTTCAAGGGTAAAATGAACGCCCTCAAAACGAGGGCGCCCTTGACATGGCAAAAAATCCGTGCTATATTGCAGTTAGGCAGGAAAGCCTAAATATGGCTATTCCTGCCCGTAAAATTTGAATATTTTATCATAGAAAAATTGAATTTACAGACTTTTTCTCACACTGCTATATAAGCGATGCACCAACCTTCAATGTATTAATGTGCATTGAACCGGTCGTTTTTCCTTTTGATGATGCAATTTTTGTAAATGTAGACTGTCCGACGGTACATATACTTGCAAAAGTAGCCGAAAATATCCATATCATAATCCTGGGCCTGTCATTTTCTCTGACCAGCCGCATTTTGCGTATTCACCGCATGACGGCAATGCCTTTCTTGCTACTGATGCACAATAAAATTTATGTATATCATCAAGATTATCTTTGCTTGTACCATAAGAAACAACTCCGGCGTAGATTATTTCTCTGAAGCCGTGAAACAGAGTGTGCCATGTTGTATGTATGATTCCGAAAAGTTTATTTGTAGTAACGGTATCTACTGCCTCTATTATGTTTTGTTTATTATCCCAGGGGCAGCAAACCACATCAAATCCGTTTTTTTTGAATTTTTGTGATGTTCTCCAAGTTTCGCCATGGCATGAATATTGCCAGTCTGCAATTATAAGGTTTTTATCTATATTTTGAATAAGTGTATCAGACACTTTGGGGGTTGACATTGCAACATATCCTTCAAATTCTTCTCTGGAAAGCAGCATATCGTGCCACATGATCGTACGCCTTCCCTTTGCTTTCAGATCATTGGTAATCCTGTTTATATATTCTGCCATTTTCAAGGCTTCGTTTTCGTCTTTTCCAATAGAATATGCCTCGTCACATCCAATATGAAAATAACTTCCTTCTCCACAAACTTCTATCAGTTCATCGCGAACTTTGCTTAATAATTCGTATACATCATCTCTTTTAAAATTCCAGATCCACCCATGTGAGTTAAACATATATTCATAGCGTGGATTCTGATCCAGAACCACATGTTTTCCATTGACTTCACGACAAGCTGAAGCGTGTCCAAGGTGATTAAACATAGGTACAATTTCCACACCTAAAGCATTTGCTTCCCTGACAATATTTTTTATTTCTTCCTTGCTATATGCAAACGGCCATGATAATTCTTTCATACAATCAAACTTCAGCATTCCCCAAAATTCAAGGATAATATGTGAATATTTTGCAATCGCACATGAACGTACACATTTTTTCAAAAAATCAATCTTTGTTTCGGGGAATATGCATAAATGAACACATCTGAAATCCATTAACGGTTTTTCGGTTATACAGCAATTTTCAATGTAAAAATAGTCTTCATTTGCAGAGTATTTGATTTTTTCTAAAAATGTTAAAAAACCGCGCATCGTTGAGGAATAATTGCAGCCTTCTACATATACCCCATCATCGGTAACATTTATAACGTACTCTGAGTTTCCGCGATTAGATTTCTTATAATTTCCCATAGTAATACAGTTATTCAAATTACGGATAACATTCCATTTTGCACCGTATGTATAATTCTGTAAAAGTTCTTCTATTACAGGGTTATCATCAATTGACGGCATATTTATTGTTGGTGTGGTTTCTAAAACATAACTCATATATAGGTTACCTCTTTCTTTGTTATTTGCGTCTATTTTATTACATATTGATGTAATATTCAACTGCTTAATTAACACAAAAGGTGGATTTTTAACAACTTTACATTTGTCATAAATTATGATATAATATCCTAACGGGAGTGAAATATATGTCTTTTATAAACGAGAATATTAGCGTTAAAATCAGTGAAGTCCGATTTATGTCATGGGATATTGCTTCTGTACAAGTAGCAGCAAGACCCTACCACGCATTGGCGCTTCGTCTCTGTGGGAGTGCTTCGTTTTCGCATAGCAATCTGAATTCAAGCACCAATGCAGGTGATGTATTTTATATGCCTGCAAATTACTCTTACAAGGCAACATATCAAGAAAAAAATGAAATATTAGTTATTCATTTCGAGTCTGACCTGATTTCGCAAATGGAAAATTATCAATTAAACAATATTTATATAATTTCAAAACTTTTTCATAGGCTTTATGATATTTGGAACAAAAAGGAAAATGGGTATTATTATTCTGCGTTGTCTGTAATGGGTGAAATTTTAGAAAATATATCATGTCAGCAATCTCCTTTTTTGTGCGGTGCAACAATGAAAGCATTTGAAGAGGCTGTTGAATATGTAGAAAAAAACTATACATCCAATGAATGTTCGGTAAAAGAAATGGTTGCAAAAGCTCATATGAGCGGCACATATTTTCGTAGGCTTTTTTTAAATAGATTCAACATGACTCCCAACAAGTATTTAATATCAAAACGTTTGATTTATGCTGAAAAACTCCTTTCGAGTGGGAAATACTCTATAAAGGAAGTAGCTGAAATGTCGGGGTTTTGTGATGTCAAATATTTTAGTCGTGTTGTAAAAAAAGAATATGGAGTTCCACCATCTAAATTATATTGTCAAATCACAAAATACTGATACGTCCGGTACTGTAACAAGCAGGGAAGATGTATAGCATCTTCCAAATACTTAGGATATCCTAAGACCTTTTGAACGGGACGATGTTGGCATCGTCCCCTACAATGCGGTTCGACGGAAACCGCCGATCCCTACGATAAAAGGGAGAAACGAACTCAATCGTTTCTCCCCTTTATATTTACTGTCCTTAACAGTACTTTGCATACAGCCTGTTTTTTTATTACTATTTTAATACAAACCGAAAAACTATGTGCAATAATAATCCTGCCGCCGATAAAATTAAGCCTGCTTTTATTCTCTTTTCGGAATATTTTCCAAGTAAATATACAGCCGTAACAATTCCAATCAGAGAGGACGCAAGCGGTGCAAACATCAAAGCAACGGCAAGCCAAACGTATTTCCATGCATTTTCAATCGGAAAAACACCCCAAAAGCTGTTATGCATTAAAACTATAATTACGGGCAATATCACATTGATAATGCCGTGAATAAGTACAAAGTTTGCTTTCCTTTTCATATCGGAACAGATACTATTTCAGTTTCATCATACCCCAGTTTTTTATGAGGTAATCCGCCCCCGATATAACGGTGAGTGCAACCGAAATCCATACGCACACATTTGTTATAATTAAAGCGCTTGTATCGAAGAACGGGATATTAAGCACCAAAATTGCGATTATGATTGCCGCCATCTGCGAAACGGTTTTAAGTTTTCCCCAGAATGACGCCGCTATAACCTTACCCTGCGCAACGGCTTCGAGCCGCACGCCGGCAACCATAAATTCACGTGCCAGAACAATCATAACCGCCCATGAATTTATGTATCCTCTTTGCAGAAATACCAAAAATGCCGCCGTTGTGAGCATTTTGTCCGCCAACGGGTCGGCAAATTTGCCGAAAGTGGTTATCTGATTGCATTTTCTCGCTATCTGCCCGTCAAGCATATCGGTAAGCGATGCTATGATAAACACGGCAAGCGCCGCAAATTGCCATGCAGTCCCGTCCGTCAAAAGGAACGCCATAAATACGGGCACAAGTACGACACGTAATAATGTAAGTTTGTTTGCGGTATTCATAAAAAAGCCTCCGTCAAATAAATTTATTGTTTCGGCAGGAGCAAGCCCCTGCCCTATGGCATGCGGTTTTTGCAAATCCGTAGGGGTCGATGCCCTCATCGACCCGCAATGATGTCCTGTATGATATACGTTTCGGCAGGAGCAAGCCCCTGCCCTACAGCAGTGTGCAATCCCATCGACTCGCAACGCCGTTTATTTTTCGTATGAAACAGCCTGACCGTACAGGTCGTACTCCTCGCCCTCAAGGATTTTCACCCTTACAATATCACCGCATTCAACTTCGTCCTCGGTGCCGAAATAAACCGTACCGTCAACATCTATGCTGTCGCCGCGGCTTCTGCCGTAGAAAAGAAAATTCTCCTCGTCATAACCCTCGACAATAACCTCAAGCACTTTTCCGACCTTTGCTTTGTTAAGCTCAAGCGAAATCCCCTGCTGGAGCGTCATAAGCGAGTCGAGCCGCTTTTGTTTTACCGAATCGTCAATCTGATCCTTAAACTCCGCCGCAGGAGTTCCCTCCTCCTGCGAATATGCAAAAACGCCCATTCTGTCAAAGCGTGTTTCCTTTACAAAATCGTAAAGCTCCTCAAACTGCTCGTCCGTTTCGCCCGGGAAACCCACTATAATCGACGTCCTTATAACGCAATCGGGCATTTTTTCACGTATTTTTGCTATCTTTGCAATCGTTTCTTCACGGCTCGTTCTGCGTGCCATTCGGCGCAGTATGTCGTTGTTTATGTGCTGAATGGGCATATCTATGTAATTGCAGATTTTCTCGTTTTCCGCCATTACATCTATCAGCGACTCCGTGACTGCCTCCGTGTAAAAATAATGCACACGAATCCACGATATTTTCTCTATCTTCACAAGCTCACGAAGAAGCTTGTCGAGCGAATATTCGCCGTATAAATCCATTCCGTAACGGGTGGTGTCCTGCGCTATAAGAATAATCTCCTTTACGCCGTTTTCCGCAAGCTCTTCCGCCTCCGACACAATATCCTCTATTTTTCTGCTCCTGAAATGTCCGCGTATTTTGGGTATTGCGCAGTAGGTGCAGTTGTTGTTACAGCCGTCCGCAATTTTAAGATACGCCGTGTATGACGGCGTGCTTAAAATTCTCGGCAGACGCTCCTCGGGCGTTCTGTCACGATGTCCGCATATGACCGGCTTTTCGCCGTCAAACGCACGGCGTATCGCCTCGGCGATACGGTCGTAATCGCCCGTTCCGACTATGGCGTCAACCTCGGGAATTTCCTTTGCAATATCGTCACTGTATCGCTCCGCAAGACAGCCCGTTGCAATAAGCAGTCTGCATTTGCCGTCCTTGTATTGCGCCATTTCGAGCAGTGCGTCAATCGATTCACGCTTTGCCGATTCGATAAATCCGCACGTGTTTACGATAATAACGTCCGCATCGGCGGGATCCTCCGCAATATGCGCACCGCCGCCGAGCAGAATACCGAGCATTGTTTCGGCGTCTGTCTGATTTTTCGCACAGCCGAGCGAAACCATTCCTATTTTACAATTCATCAGCCTCTCCTTGCAATGTACTTATACATTCTTTAACTTCTCTTAATTCATAACCGCGGTACAAAAAATACCGTATGCATCTGTCGACACTCTTTTTCTCAAAATCACCGCCGAGCTTTTTTCGCACAAGCGGAAGAAGGTTTTCCTCCGTATCGTCAAAATCAAGCTCCGACAGCGCCTCGGCGACATACTCCGCCGAAATCCCCTTTGAGTACAATTCTGCCTCTATTCTGCGCCTGCCGTACTTTTTCAGATTTTTCAAATCCCTTGCTTTGCCCTTTGCAAACTGCAAATCGTTCACAAAGTTGTATCTTCGGCAGAAATCAAGCACTTTTTCTATATCTCCGCTCTCCGCCCCTGCCGTGCGCAGCTTGTCGCAAAGCTCCTTTTCGGAGTGCGCACGAAAAGTCAAAAGGCGCAGAGCCTTGTCCTTTACCTGTTCGTAATTTTCTAATTTTTTCATTTGTCCAGATTAAAATACCCGAACGGAATACCGAAATCTATTCCGCCTATGGGTCTGTTGTCATATTTGCCCGTAAGATGCTCGTATCCGCTCTGTATCTGCTCGGAGCGTATACCGTAGGAAAGCGACAAATACGCCTCGATGTACGCCGATAAATGGTCGCAGCCGCGGATAATTTCGCCGTCAATCGGCGAAAACTCATTGCTGTTGTATTTCTCGTTTATCAAATCGGAGTTAACCTGTTTTACCTCTCCGTTTTCCTTTATCTTTGAGGCAAACTCGTTTTTCGTGAAATAGCGGATTTCCTCATGCCACGACTCCGGCAGCAGAGGATATATTATCTGCGACATTTGCTCGTCCTCTATTTCGTTTATGATGCTGTCGAGTCCCTCGACGGATTTCTTTATCGGCGATACGATGTCACGTGTGAGCGCTTCGGGAATATCGTGGAACAGTCCCGCAAAAAAGTTGTTCACAAGCCGTTTTTCGCACGGATTTTCCAGCTCAAGCGTCATAAAATACGACATTATCGCAACAACGAGCATATGCCCCATTACGAAGGTTGCCGGCATTCTTACGGCTTTTGCCCAGCGCTGCTGATACCGCAGTTTTCCCAAAAGCGAGGTAAACTGCTTTAAATACTCACTGCCGGCAAAATACCGAAAACCGCTGAAGGTGTCGCACGCCGCAAGACCCTGCGCCATTTCCGTTTTAACCTGTTCTATGCCGAACGTTTCCTTGTTGAGCGGATAGATTATTTTAAATTCCCAGTTGGTCGCATGGTAGTGTGCCGCCTTTAAAATCTTCTTTTCAAGCGCACTGTACTCCTTGTCGGCATAATACCGCTCCATACGCTCAAAAAATCCGCCGCCGATGCCATCCGCAATGTCACGCAGCTGCGACAGCACCCAATTGTCTATCTGACTGCCCTTTTCCTTTACAAGCTTGTGGTATATCGGCGGTTTTATGTCCGTCAGAACGCTCCTGTGGAAAAATTCAAATATTCCGCCCTCGATAAGCTTAAGCATATCAACGCCATCACCCTCGCATTTTGCGAGAACGTATGCGTAAAACATTTTGTGCGCCTGCTTGTCTATCTCGGTAAAGCCCGTCCACGGACGGATATGGTCATTCCACCGCTGTATCGACGCAGATTCGTATATCAGGGAAATCAGTTCTTTTTTGATCATTCCGCTTCCTCCGGATTATTCTTTTACTACTTTATAGCCGTTCTTTTCAAGCGTTTTTACGACCTTGTCGCCGTGTTCTCTGCCGCTTACCTCGCACGCTATATGTATAATAGCCTCGTTCGGGTCAAGCTCGGCGCTCATTCTGTCGTGCTGAACCATTACTATGTTTGCGTTTACCGACGAAAGCACGCTCGAAAGATGTTCCAGACTTCCGGGGAGGTCGAGGAGGGTTGTCTTGAATTTAAGCTTTCGGTCACGTGATACAAGACCAAGCTCAATAATACGCTGTATGAACGACACGTCTATGTTGCCGCCCGAAAGCACGCAGACAACTTTCTTGCCCTTTGCGTCAACCTTGTTGTTCAATACCGCCGCAAGAGTTGTTGCGCCGGCAGGCTCAACAACCTGCTTTGTGCGCTCCAAAAGCAAAAGTATTGCGGAAGAAATTTCTGCGTCCGAAACGGTTACAACGTCGTCGGCGTATTTGTTTATAAGCTCGGTTGTCTTTTTGCCGGGCATTTTAACGGCGATACCGTCCGCAATGGTGCTTACGGTGTCGGTTGATGTGTACTTTTTATTTTTAAATGTAAGATTTATCGCCGGTGCGCCCTCGGACTGCACGCCGATTATCTTTACACGCGGGTTTATCTGCTTAATGCAAGCCGCAACGCCGGCGAGAAGTCCGCCGCCGCCTGCCGGTACAAGCACCATATCGACCGTCGGGAGGTCCTCCAGTATTTCAACGCCGATAGTTCCCTGACCTGCCATTACTTCAAGGTCATCATAAGGGTGAATAAAGGTTGCGCCCTCTTTTTCCACTATTTCGATTGCTTTGTTGTAGGCGTCGTCATAGCACTCTCCGCAAAGGAGAACCTTTGCACCGTAGCCCTCTGTTGCCGCCGCCTTTGCGATAGGCGTGGATTTGGGCATAACGATAGTTGCCGGTATGCCGTGTACGTGCGAAGCATACGCCGTACCCTGTGCATGGTTTCCGGCAGATGACGCAACAGCCGCCTTAAGCTCGCCTCTCTCAACAAGCGCCGCTATCTTGTTTGACGCTCCTCTTATCTTGAACGAACCCGTTTTCTGCTGATTTTCGTACTTGAGGTAAACCTCCGCTCCCGACATATCCGAAAACGTTTTCGACCTTTCTATTTTTGTTCTGTGAATAGTGTTTTCCAGTCTTTTAGCTGCAAGCTCTATTTCCTTTAATGGCAGATCCATTTAAACCATTCCTTTCACCATTTTAAAATATACTATGCTTATTATACATTATTCTGTATGCGTTTTCAATAGCTATTCACCTTTTTTTCAAGTTTTTCATATTATAAAGCATAAGGAGGGGGATATTATGCACGGGATATGCGGATTTATAGATTTTACCAAAAACACAATAAGCGGCGGCGAAACGATAAGCGGAAACAGGCATATTGGCGAGCATTCGCTGTTTATCCAGCTGTGCGGCGGCGAAAAGCCGGTGCATCGTACCGTAGAGGGATATGATTTTTCCATAGCGTACAGCGGAACGCTTTGCGGCAGAGCGGAGGAGGCGGAAAAGCTTAAAGCGTGCGGATATTCGCTCATAACCGACTCCGAGGCGGAAACGGTGCTTTACACCTACATACACTACGGCGAGGAGTGCGCAAAACGCCTCAGGGGAAACTTTGTTTTTGCAATCTGCGACTGTATGCGTCAGCGTGTATTTCTGTGCTGCAGGGGACAGGAGCTTACGTATATGCGTGACGGAGAGCGTGTACTGTTTTCGTCCGATGAGAGGCTGTTGTTTGAAATGGCTAAAAAGCCGCTGACGGCAGATACGGACGGATTGCGGAGGATATTTATCCGCGGCTGTGACTGCGGTGTGTTAAAAGACGTGTACTGCCTGCCATCGGAGCATTATATGATAATAACACGGCGCGGGACAGCGGTTAAACAGTATGCCGAAACGCCCGAAACCGATACGGAAACCGCAAAAAAAGCGTTCCCCGTTTTCAGGGCGCTTTTAAAGCAATCGGTCAGCGATACGCTCATATCGGACGATACCGCAACGGAAACGGATTATATTGATTTTATGCGCCGCCGAAACGCACGGATAACGGATATTTTCACCTCGCCGTGCCGGTTTGAGAACGGCGACTATAAGGATATGTTAAAGCACGGACTTATGCGTGCGGTAAGGGACGCCGCCGCCCCCGTAACGGCGCTGTGCGACGAGGATAAGCTTTATGGATATATCCGCTCGGAGGATTTTTCCTCTGCGGCGGCGGAGTTTATCATAAGAATAAATAATCTTTTATACGGAGCAAGAATTGTGTAAAAAGCACGGATTTGTAAAAAAAATCCGTGCATCGCACAAAAAATATATAAAAAACATTTAAAGAAGCACCCATAAATAATCAACTCCCACAATCTTAAAATTAAACGGTTGACAATACGGCGGTATGTTGATAAAATAGGCTTATATCCAAATAAAAAAATTCCGCACACAGAAGCGGAATAAAAAACAGCGCCATCTCTTAAAAAATCACAGATGGTCAGCGGTGCGGTACACAAAACCGCCTGCGCAAAAACTATTATACAAGGGAGGAATTTTTTTGAGAATGACCGGTGCTGAAATGGTTGTAAAAATGCTTGAAAAGAACGGCGTAAAAGTGGTGTTCGGGTATCCCGGAGCCGCTAACTGTCCCATTATAGACAGGCTGTCTTTTTCACCTATTAAACATATTCTTACCCGAAACGAGCAGGGCGCCGCACATATGGCGTCGGGATATGCGAGAGTAACCAAGACAGCCGGCGTATGTACCGCCACCTCGGGTCCCGGAGCCACAAACCTTATTACGGGAATTGCGACCGCATATATGGACAGCGTTCCTATGATTGCTCTTACGGGACAGGTTGCATCTCCGCTTATCGGCAGGGACGCATTCCAGGAGGTAGACATTACGGGCGCAACGCTTCCGTTTGTGAAGCACAGCTATCTGGTAAAGGACGGCAAGGACATAGGACGCATTGTTGACGAGGCTTTTCATATTGCAACAACCGGACGACCCGGCCCTGTACTTATTGATTTTCCGATGGATCTTTTAAAGCAGGAACACGAATATCCGGACGAAGATCCCGAGATTAATATCAGAGGCTACAAATTATTGGGAAAAGCGAGCGAATCGCAGATTAAAAAGGTTGCCGCGGCAATCAAAAAGGCTAAAAAGCCTGTTATTCTTTCGGGCGGCGGAGTTGTTATCTCGGACGCAACGGAGGAGCTCAGAGAGTTTGTAAAAAACACCGATATACCTGTTGTATCGACAATGATGGGTATAGGAACAATGCCCTCTGACGATGAAAATTACTACGGAATGATAGGTTCGCACGGCGCAAAGCGTGCAAACAACATTTTAAACCAAAGCGATTTGGTTATAGGCATGGGAACAAGACTCGGTGACAGAAGCGTTTCCAACATAAAAGGCTTTGAAAAAAGAAGCAAGCTTGTGCATATAGATATTGACCCTGCCGAAATAGGCAAGAACATACAGCCCTATATTCCCGTTGTGGGGGATATAAAGGACGTTTTGACTCAGCTTATTCCGCTTGTTAAGGATTACACAGTTGATGATGACTGGAAGAATGAGATAAAGGAAATACGCAAAAAATACGAAAAGCCGGAACAGCATACGGACTGCGGCTATGTCAATCCGAAATATTTCCTTGAAGTGCTTTCAAAAAAGATAAATTCGGACGTGTACCTTTCGACAGAGGTAGGTCAAAATCAGATATGGACGTCAAACCACTTTAATTTTACAAGCCCGAGATCGTTTATAACCTCGGGAGGTTTCGGCACAATGGGATACGGTCTGCCGGCGGCGATAGGTGCGTCAGCCGCACAGAGCGAAAAGCCTGTGTTTGCCGTTATGGGCGACGGAAGTTTCCAGATGGATTTGCCGGAAATGGGCACAATGTGCCAGCACCACATTCCCGTAAAGATGATTGTTTTCAAAAACGACCGTCTGGGTATGGTGCATGAGCATCAGTATCTGCTGTACAAATCAAACTATCAGTCGGTTTCGATAGAGGGAAGTCCCGACTTTAACAAGCTTGCGGAGGCTTACGGTATACGAAACGGATACCTTGACAAAAACAGCGGTATTGAAAAAGCCATTGACGAAATGATGTCCGACAGAGAGTCGTATCTTTTGGTCGTATCGGTCGATCCGTTCGAGCCGACTGGCGACTCGCTCAACGAAGATACTCTGCCGGGAAAGGAGGACTGATTATATGGAAAAATATACATTATCGGTTCTTGTGGAAAATAACGCCGGTGTACTTTCGAGAGTGGTCGGTTTGTTTTCAAGGCGCGGATTTAACATTCATTCGCTGTCGGTCGGTCCGACGTCGGACGAGCTTATATCACGTATAACCATCGAGGTCAAAGGCGACGAAAAGCTGATTGAACAGATTTCAAAACAGCTTTTCAAAATTATGGAGGTCATTAAGATAAAGACCTTGAAAGAAAGTGACTCGGTAAAGAGAGGTCTTGTTCTTGTAAAGATAAAGGCAACTCCCAAAACGAGGAGCGAAATTATCGAAATTATAAACGTGTTCAGAGCAAAGGTTGTTGATATTTCGTCATCGACGCTTATGGCGGAGCTTACCGGAAACGATAACAAGATAAACGCATTTATCGATATGGTCGAGCAGTACGGCATCGAGGAAATAGCAAGAACGGGCTTAACGGCTCTGGAAAGAGGTACAAACACACTTAAGTGTGATAAATAAAGAAAGAGGGTATTTAAAATGGCAAAGTCATTAGACCACGAAGCAAAAGTATTTTATGAAAGCGACTGTAACTTACAGTTACTGCAGGGCAAGACAATTGCGGTAATCGGTTTCGGTTCGCAGGGACATGCTCACGCTATGAACTTAAAAGACAGCGGTGTAAATGTAATCGTTGGCTTAAGACCCGGTTCAAAGAGCGCAAAGAAGGCTGAAGAATACGGAATACCCGTATACGATACAGCCGAGGCGGCAAAGAAAGCCGATATAATTATGATTCTTGTTCCCGATGAAAAGCAGGCTGATATTTATAAGGAAAGCATTGAGCCGAACCTTGAAGCAGGAAATATGCTTATGTTCGCACACGGATTCAATATTCATTTCAAGCAGATTGTACCTCCGGCAGACGTTGACGTTGCAATGATTGCTCCGAAAGGTCCGGGACATACGGTACGTTCGGAATATGTTGCAGGCAAGGGCGTTCCGTGTCTGGTTGCCGTTGAGCAGGACGCATCGGGCAAAGCGCTCGATATGGCTCTCGCATACGGTGCGGGAATAGGCGGCGCAAGAGCGGCTATTCTTGAAACAACATTCCAGTGCGAAACGGAAACAGACCTGTTCGGTGAGCAGGCAGTTCTCTGCGGCGGCGTAACAGCCCTTATGCAGGCAGGTTTTGAAACTCTTGTTGAAGCGGGCTACGACCCCAGAAACGCATATTTTGAATGTATTCACGAAATGAAGCTTATCGTTGACCTTATCTATGAGGGCGGTTTCTCAAGAATGAGATATTCAATCTCGGATACGGCTGAATTCGGCGATTACGAAACAGGCAAGCGCCTTGTAACCGATGAAACAAAGAAGGAAATGAAGAAAGTCCTCGAAGAAATCCAGGACGGAACATTTGCTTCAAAGTGGATTGCGGAGAACAAGAACGGCAGAGCGCACTTTATCGCTTGCAGAAACAACAAAGCAGAGCATCAGCTTGAAAAAGTCGGCGCAGACATCAGAAAGTTCTACGCTTGGAATAAGTAAGATAAACATAAAAAAACCGAGGTTTTACCTCGGTTTTTTTGTGTTTGGTGTGCAAATTTGTATGGGTCGATGCCCACATCGACCCTAAACGTTGCCCTGCACGGTGTGCGTTTTCCATAAATCCGTAGGGGTCGATGCCCACATCGACCCTAAACGTTATTCTGTGCAATATGCGCTCGGGACGATGAAAGGCATCGTCCCTTACCGAAAAATTGCATACATACGGAAAAATCACAGGGATTGCGGCAGGAGACAAGCCCCTGCCCTACGGGTAAATGGCGTTATTTTGAACAGTGCGGTTTGCAAGCATTATCAATGTATCGTACCGCACAACCCTGTAAAAACAAATGCGAGCCTTAATCGGCTCGCATTTATTTTTACTTATCTTTACCGCAGCAATGCTTATATTTCTTGCCGCTGCCGCACGGACACGGGTCGTTTCTGCCGACTTCCTTTTTGTCAGCCTTTGCCGGCTGCTTTTTAAGCGAGCCGTCACCGCCGGTATCCATCGGCTTTGCAACCTGTTCACGTTCAATCTTAATTCTCGGCATTGCAAAGAGCAGGTATCTTACGGTATCTCTCTTTATAGCCTCGAGCATTCCTTCGTAAAGCTCCGAGCCGACATTTCTGTATTCTACAACGGGATCGTGCTGACCGTATGCACGCAAGCCGATTTCACGCTTAACGTGTTCCATTTCGTCAAGGTGATCCATCCAAAGCGTATCAACAACACGGAGCATAATAACTCTCTCAAGCTCACGCATAGCCGGGCCGAATATTTCCTCCTGCTGTGCATATCTCTTTTGCGCGATTTCAAGAAGCATATTCTTTACGTCGTTCTTTGTTATTGTTTCAAGGTCGGAGTCGGAAATCACAAATTCTCCGTCCGCACGCAGATATGCGTTGGCAAACTCCGTAAGAGCGTGAATATTCCATTCCTCGGGAATTTCCGAAATTCCGATATAATCGTCCACAGCCGAATTTATAATTGACTCTATCATCTGCTGTATCGTACCGTGAATATCCTCGCCGTCAAGTACCATCTGACGCTGTTTGTATATAATCTTACGCTGTTCGTTCATAACCTCGTCATACTGCAGAACGTGCTTACGTGAGTCAAAGTTTCTGCTTTCGAGGTTTTTCTGAGCGTTTTCTATCGCTCTTGTAAGCATTTTCGCTTCAATCGGCTCGTCCTCCTCCAGACCGAGTCCGCTTACCATTGCCTTAACTCTGTCGCTGCCGAAAATTCTCATCAAATCATCATCGAGCGAGAGGAAAAATCTTGATGCACCGGGGTCGCCCTGACGTCCGGCACGTCCTCTTAACTGGTTGTCGATACGTCTTGACTCGTGGCGCTCCGTACCTATTATGAATAATCCGCCCAAAGCCTTGACCTCGTCACGCTCCGGCTGAATTTCCTTCTTGAACTTTTCGTTAAGTTCCTTAAAGGTGTTACGTGCGTTTATGATTTCTTCATCATCTGTTTCCGCAAAACCTGTAGCCTCGTTAATAAGCTCTTCGCTGAATCCCTGCTTTGCCATTTCGTGCTTTGCCATATATTCGGCATTACCGCCGAGCATAATATCCGTACCACGACCCGCCATATTGGTTGCTATCGTAACAGCGCCCTTTTTACCTGCCTGTGCGATTATTTCGGCTTCTTTTTCGTGGAATTTTGCGTTTAATACCTCGTGCTTTATGCCCTCACGCTTTAATAATGCGCTCAAAAGCTCCGACTTATCAACGTTTACCGTACCGACAAGCACCGGCTGTCCCTTTTCGTGACATTCCTTTATTTGCTTGATAACTGCCATAAACTTGCCCTTTTCCGTTCTGTATACGGAGTCGTGCATATCCTTTCGGATAACGGGCTTGTTTGTGGGAACGGCAACAACGTCAAGCTTGTATATGTGCTGGAATTCCTCCTCCTCTGTCAGAGCAGTACCCGTCATACCCGAAAGCTTGGAGTACAGTCTGAAGAAGTTCTGGAAAGTGATTGTTGCAAGCGTTTTCGATTCGTTTTCTATCTTAACGCCCTCTTTTGCCTCTATAGCCTGGTGCAGACCGTCGCTGTAACGTCTGCCGGGCATAATTCTTCCCGTAAATTCGTCAACTATAAGCACCTGTCCGTCTTTTACAACGTACTGCTGATCACGGTGCATTACGCCATTTGCGTGCAAAGCTTGGTTAATGTGGTGCTGTAACTGCATATTTTCCGGGTCGGCAAGGTTTTCCACGCCAAATCCCTGCTCTGCCTTTTTAACGCCGCGCTCGGTAAGCGTTGCGGTTTTTGCTTTTTCGTCAACGATGTAGTCTGCGTCAACGTCAACATCGAGAGTTTTGTCATCATGTTCGGTGAGTACAAGTTTTTTTAAGCGCTTTACAAACATATCCGCAACTCTGTAAAGGTCGTTTGCGTCCGAACCCATACCCGAAATAATAAGCGGCGTTCTTGCCTCGTCTATGAGAATGGAGTCCACCTCGTCCACGATTGCGTAATTGTGTCCACGCTGTACCATTTCTTCCTTGTGGACAACCATATTGTCACGCAGATAGTCAAAGCCGAGTTCGTTGTTTGTGCCGTAGGTTATGTCGCTTGCATAAGCCTCACGGCGCTGTTCGTTGTTAAGGTCGTGGATAATAAGACCCACGCTCATACCGAGGAAACGGTAAACCTTTCCCATCCATTCGCTGTCACGCTTTGCAAGATAATCGTTTACGGTAACTATATGTACCCCTTTTCCGCTCAATGCATTAAGATATGCCGGCAGTGTGGATACGAGAGTTTTACCTTCACCTGTTTTCATTTCGGCAATACGTCCCTGGTGCAGGATAACGCCGCCGAGTACCTGAACGTAGAAGTGCTTCATTCCGAGTACTCTCCAACTCGCTTCACGCATAACCGCAAATGCTTCGGGGAGAAGATCGTCAAGAGTTTCCCCGTTCTTAATGCGCTCTTTAAATTCGCCCGTTTTGGCTTTCAGCTCCGAGTCGGACAGCTTTGCCATATCCTCCTCAAGCGCCATTACCTTGTCCGCAATCGGACGCACACGCTTTAATTCCCTGTCCGAATATGTTCCGAACAATTTATCGAATAAATTCATAGTAACCTCCTAATGGCATATAATGCCCGTCATTAAACAGTTATATCTATTATAACACATCTTTTTAAAGATTACTACTGTTTTTTGTAAATTTTTCGTAAACAGCAAAAAAAAACTGTAAGGCGGAGTGCTTTTGCACTCCGCCTTGCAATTGTCAGCAGCAGGGATCGCACGGGTCGCAGCACTTGCGCTCATGCTCACAACAGCAGTCGTTTCCGCCGCCGAATAATCCGCCGTCACCGCAGCAGCAAACCACCAGAACGATAATTATTAAAATCCATATCCACTGATCGCTGCCGCCGCCGCAGTTGTTTCCGAATAAGCCCATAAGAAAACCTCCTTTTATACATATCTGACGGCAAAATTGCCGTTCAGTTAGTGTATAGTATGCAGTAAAAGAGATTTGTGTTACATTTTAAAAGCTGCAGCGTCTTTTGCCGACAGGCTCTTATATTATTGGTTTAAGCTTATCATTACGTGACAGAAAAATTCCCCATGCTCCTCACTGAATTCGATAAATCCGTCATATTTATCCACGGTGGCACGAACGGTTCTTAAGCCTATTCCGTGGTCGTTCTTGTTCGCTTTTGAAGTCCGGAGAGTTTTGTTTTCTTCAAGCACAGATTTGTTTATGCTGTTTGAAATAACCGCCGACATATATTCGCCCTCCGTGGTGACGGTTAAGGAAATATGCCTCTTCTTCGTTTTCTCCGCCGCTTCGACGGCATTATCGAGAAGATTTCCGAAAAGCACCGCAATATCGAAATCCTCCATACAGTCTAAGGCGTTATCGTCGTATTTTACCTCCATATATATGTGCTTGCGGCGGCAAACTGCAAGCTTTGCATTAACTATTGCGTCAAACGCCTCATTATCGGTTTTTACAAAGCTCTGCATATCGGGGATATATGTATCGAGAAGATCGTCCACATATTGCTTTGCGTTCTCGCAGTTTCCCTCCTCAATATATTTGCGGATTATAAGCATCTGATGTTTTATGTCATGCTTTACCGTGCGCATCTGATTTACAAACGCCTCCGACGCCTCTATATTTCGTTTTGCGTCGGAGTTTTGCTGTTCTAAGAGATTAAGTTTCATGCTTGTTTCGTAATCCTTGTTAAGCACGCCGAAGAAATAGTACATCATAACATTCGCAAGAACGATGCATACCATTCCGAAAGCGACGTATTGCATTATATCATGATGAATCATTGCCGCTTTGAGCAAAAATCCCAGGGAAATAACCGATATTGCAGGTACAAACATAAGCATAATCCATGTTTTCTCATCAATCGGGTTTTTGCGCTTGTATTTCAGCATTGCCCATACAAATACTATAAGTATGACCTTGGTGGTAAGTACAAATATAATTCTCGTTGCATTAAACGAATCTATAAGCTGCGCCGGGGTATAGCCGAGCAAATTGCAGAAAATCATATTTGTGCATATGGCTATTCCGTAAAGTATAGCCTGTGTAAGTACCGCAACCCATATTTTAAGCACAATACTGCCTTTCAGCTGTATAAGGGCGTATATAAAATATATCAGTACCGGTATATATGCGCCTATGGTTTCAAGCGTAACATAATGGTTCATAATACACAGTTCCGCAAACAACACAAGCCATGTTGCAAAAAAGCCTATATATTTCCTTGCCCCCGTATACTTACAGCCGAGATCTTGGGTGATAAAAAATACCACAATAAACATCTCGAGCGCATTGATGCCTACTTCAAAGATTGTTTCCAACATAATTACTTGCTCCTTATATATTTTTGAAATTCCGCTCGTACGTTATCCAGCCGGCTTCTGCTCACATTAAGCCGTGTTCCGTCTGTCAGAACCAATTCACGGCTTGTGATTTTCGATATAAACCGACAGTTTACAATTATTCCGCTGTTTATGCGAATCATATGCAGGGGGTAGACTTGATCGTATGCGTCAGATATTCTGCACCGTGTCATAATATCATCGGAGCCGTTACTCTTTATGCATATATTGTGTCCCACCGCCTCAATATACATAAGGGTATTTACATCTAAACGGAGCGAAGATGAATTTGTCTTAAATTCAAAACGTCCGTCATGCTTTTTGCGCACCGAATCTATTTTATTAAGCAACCTCGGCATAACAAATTCCAAGTCGTCGGGGTGACTTTTCCTGACAAAACCGACAGGGCGGTATTCAAAAGAACGAAAAACCATATCCTCGTGCGATGTAACAAAAACAATAAGTACATCGGAGTCCAGCTCATACAGTTTTTCCGCAACAGAGAAACCGTTCATATTAGGCATATTTATGTCAATAAGCACAGCGTCCGCTCTTTTTTGAGCGTAATACTCTATCAGCTCCGCACCGTCCGTAAAATCCTTTATTTCATAATTAATGCCGCCGTCTGTTACCGCGCGCATTTGTTTTTTGATTTCGTCAATAAACTCCTGTTGATCGTCACAAACATAAAATTTTATTTTATCCGTGTTCATATTGCCGCTCCCAAAATATATCCTATTGTATATTATAATACTTTTTTCCTTATTTTTCAAGACAAATTTTTACAAGTCGCCAATATAACAGCTAACCCGCTTTTATTTGATAGATATTTTGTATATTTTTCCGTTTTTTGAGAGGTTGTGTTGTGTTTGCCGCAAAAAGGGTATATAATAGATATGTTAAATTTGCGCCGAAAGGCACGGAAGGTAATGATATTATGATAAAACGTGAAAATATAAGAAATATAGCAATAATCGCACATGTCGACCACGGCAAAACAACGCTTGTTGACGCAATGCTTGCGCAGAGCGGTACATTCCGTGAAAACGAAGCGGTTGAGGAAAGAGTTATGGACTCGAACGACCTTGAGCGTGAGAGAGGCATTACAATTCTTGCAAAGAACACCTCTCTTTATTACAAGGGCGTGAAAATCAATATTATAGATACGCCGGGGCACGCCGACTTCGGCGGTGAGGTGGAGCGCGGACTTGAAATGGTGGACGGCGTTCTGCTTTTGGTTGATGCGTTTGAGGGCTGTATGCCGCAGACGAGATTTGTTCTCTCAAAGGCGCTGGCACTTAATCTTAAGCCGATAATCGTGGTGAACAAGGTTGACCGCCCCAATGCAAGACCGTATGAGGTGGTTGATGAAATACTCGATTTGTTCATTGATCTGGGCGCAACCGAGGAACAGCTCGATACTCCCGTAATATATGCTTCGGGACGTGACGGCTGGGCAACGGCGGAATATGACCCCGAAAATCCCAAGGAGGATTTGAAGGAGCTGTTCGAGCTTATTTTAAGGGAAATCCCGTGTCCGGACTGCGAAGATGACGCACCGTTCCAGATGCTTGTTTCAAATATAGATTATGATGATTACACGGGCAGAATTGCTGTCGGCAAAATACAGCGCGGACGTATCACAACGGGTATGCCGCTTTCGATATGCCGTCATAACGGCAAAGTGGATCACGCAAAAGCGACAAAGCTTTACACCTTTGAGGGACTTACAAAGGGGGTCACCGATGAAGTGGGCGCAGGCGACGTTGTCGCAATATCGGGTATCACCGATATAAATATCGGCGAAACGGTGTGCGACACGAATACTCCCGAGGCACTGCCGTTCGTAAAGATAGACGACCCCGTGCTTTCGATGACGTTCAGCGTAAACGACAGTCCGCTTGCGGGCAAAGAGGGAAAGTTCGTAACGTCACGCCATCTGCGTGAGAGATTGTTCCGTGAGCTTGACTCAAATGTCAGCCTGCGTGTTGAGGAAACGGACTCAACCGAGGCGTTCACCGTTTCGGGACGTGGCGAACTGCATCTTTCGGTGCTGATAGAAAATATGCGCCGTGAGGGATATGAATTTCAGGTATCAAACCCGGTTGTTATTTTCAAGGAAATAGACGGCAAAAAGTGCGAGCCTATAGAGCGTCTTACGGTTGACGTTCCCGATGACTGCACAGGCGTTGTTATGGATAAAGTTATTCAGCGAATGGGTTCGATGACGAATATGACTCCGACAGCGCAGAACTATACACGTCTTGAATTCCTCATACCGTCGAGAGGACTTATCGGATTCAGAAGCGAGATTATGACCGCAACAAAGGGTACGGCTATCGTAAACAGTATTCTGGAATGTTACGAGCCTGTAAAGGGCGAGTATCACGGACGTTCGAGAGGTGCGCTGATTGCGTGGGAGGACGGCGAAACGATTACCTACGGCTTGTTCAACGCACAGGAGCGAGGTACGCTTTTCCTCGGACCGAACGTGAGAGTGTATGAGGGAATGATTGTCGGCGAAAGCTCCAGACTGGAGGATATAACGGTTAATGTGTGCAAGAAAAAGCACGCAACAAATACACGTGCGTCAGGCTCGGACGACGCGTTAAAGCTTGTTCCGCCGAAAGATATGACGCTTGAAGAATGTCTTGATTTTATCGCAGAGGACGAACTTTTAGAGGTAACTCCGCAAAATCTGCGTATGAGAAAGAGAATTTTAAAAACAGATTTGCGTGCCAAGGAAGCCGCAAAAAAGAGAAGATAAAAATAAAACAGTAAACCGTACATTTGTTGCACAGCTCACAGACACTCATTGCCGTTATCTTGCAACATTCAGATGTTCACTGGTACGATTGCATCACCGATTATATTCTATAATAAAACGACACGGCAGGGATTTCAATCCCTGCCGTGAAATCATTTGTTTTCTTCCGAAATCGTTTCCGCATAGCGCACTGTTTCCATTGCGTCCTTTGCGTACTTGTCCGCACATATCATATCGGCGTATTCCTTGTTCAGTACAGCGCCGCCGACAACGGTTTTGCACCATGGCGTTTCCTTTTTCAAAAGCTCTATCGTTTCCGCCATGTACGGGACGGTTGTTGTCATAAGCGCACTCAATCCGCATACGGGGGCGTGCGTTTTTTTCACCGCCTCGCATATGTCCTCCGGCGGAACGTCACGTCCGAGGTCGATAACCTCAAAGCCGTAATTTTCAAGCAATACCTTGACAATGTTTTTGCCTATGTCGTGTATGTCGCCCTTGACTGTGGCGATTACAACGGTGCATTTTTTCTCCTGCGTGCCGTCTGCGGCAATAAGGCTTTTCACCTTTTCAAATGCACTCTTTGCCGCCTCGGCGCTCATCAAAAGCTGGGGAAGGTAAATCCGCTTTTCCTCAAATCCTTTTCCGGCAATGTCAAGAGCAGGTATTATTTCGTTGTTTACTATTTCAAGCGGAGGAACGGTTTTCAAAAGTTCGCCGCAGATAGCCGCCGCCTTGTCCTTAAGTCCGTGTACAACGGCGTCCTGCAACTCCGACGCCCCGGCGGATTTGTCGGTTTTTTCCTTTTTTTCAGCCGATGCGGACGCTGAAATGTCATATTCTTCGGCAAAATTTATATATCCGAGACAATTTTCGTCCATTCCGTGGAGCGTTAAGAACGTGTAGTACGTTTTTAACATATCAATCGAATACGGGTTTATGATTGCCGAGGTGAGTCCGTTTTCAAGCGCAAATGCAAAGAAATTTGCGTTTACAACGCCCCTTGCCGGTAACCCGAACGAAATATTCGATACGCCCAGAACGGTGTTCACACCGAGTACATTGTGTATATAATTGAGCGATTTAAGCGTTGTGAGCGCCGCACGTGAGTCCGCACTGACCGCCATACACAGCGTGTCGAACACAATATCCTTTTTCTCTATGCCGTACTTTTCCGCCTCGGCGAGGATTTTTTTCGCTATTTCTATTCTGCCCTCGGCGGTTTCGGGTATACCGCCCTCGTCAAGCGTAAGCGCAACAACCGCACCGCCGTACTTTTTCACAAGCGGAAAGACGGCGTCCATAACCTCCTTTTTGCCGTTGACGGAATTTATCATGGCTTTTCCATTGTATCGGCGCAGAGCGCTCTCCATCGCCTCGGGCGAGGAGGTGTCAATTTGCAAAGGCAAATCAATAACCGCCTGCAGTTCACACACAACATCGGTAAGCATTTTTGTTTCGTCAATGTCGGGAAGTCCGACGTTCACGTCAAGGATATGCACGCCCTTGTTCTGCTGATTTATTCCCTCCTGGAGAATATAGCCTATGTCGTTTTCCTTGAGCGCCTGTTTAAAGCGCTTTTTGCCCGTGGGATTTATTCTCTCGCCTATCAGAACGGGGTAATCGCTTATTTCCACCGCATGCGTGTACGACGATACAAGCGTGCGGTTTTTCTTCTCAATCGGCTTAAACAGCAGATTTTTTGTTTTTTCCACCGCTTTTCTGATGTATTCTGGCGTTGTGCCGCAGCAGCCGCCTATTATGCTCACTCCGCATTGCGCAAGAGCGTATATGTCCTCCGCAAATTCGTCCGCACCGACGTCATAGTATGTTCTGTTTCCGTCGCTTACGGGCAGCCCTGCGTTCGGCTTTAATATGACGGGCAGGGAGGAGTATTTTATTATTTCCTTTATAACCCCGGCAAGCTGTTTCGGTCCAAGCGAGCAGTTTGCGCCGATTGCGTCAACGCCCATTCCCTCAAGCATAGCCGCCATTGCGGCAGGCGATGCGCCTGTCATAAGCTTGCCGTCCTCGCCGTATGCGTTGGATACGAATACGGGCAGATCGGAATTTTCCTTTGCCGCAAGCACCGCCGCTTTTGTTTCGTAGCTGTCGTTCATCGTTTCAATAAATATCAGGTCTGCTCCGCACTGCGCACCGATTTCAACGGTTTTTGAAAAGACTGTTACGGCTTCTTCAAAATCAAAATCGCCGTAAGGCTTTAAAAGCTTTCCCGTGGGTCCTATGTCGAGCGCAACGTATTTTTCTTGGTTTCCGCCTGAGAGCATAGCGGCTCTTTTTGCGTTTTCTATGGCGTGCTTTATTATTTCAAAAAGCTCCGCTTCGGAAAATTTAAGCGTGTTTGCGCCGAAGGTGTTTGCGTTTACTATGTTACTGCCGGCGTCGAAATATTCCTTGTGTACCTCGGTTATCACGTCCGGGTGCGAAATATTCCAAAGCTCGGGGAGTTCCCCTGCTTTAAGCCCACGCTCCTGCAGGAGCGTACCCATTCCGCCGTCAAGATAAACCGTTGATTTTTTTATTGCCTCTCTTATGTTCATAACCTACCCCCGCAGTTTACAGTCTGTTTTTTCGCAGTATTCGCACATTTCGGAGCGTTTTCTGCAGTTTGTGTTGCTTATTCCCATTATCGCCGTAACCGATTTTGACGGCGACATAAACAGGTTGTCGTTAAGTGAAATGCCGATTTTTCTGTGGCAGTCAAGCACGGAAAAAATGTTTTTTTGCAATTCAAGCGGTAAATCTCCGTAGCCGGGACTGAATCTCGGACGTGTGTATTTCCCCGAAAGCTCCGCCGCAAAATCGTTGCAGAACGCATTGCACAACGTTTCTATGCGCTCCGTGCCTATCGCCTGGAATATAACCGATTTTGACGGCGCAATTTTAGCATACTTGGCAATCAGCCTGTCTGTTTCAATGCCTGCCGTTGCGGCAAAAAGTATTATGCTGTCACAGCCGTTTAAATTTATTTTAAGCGATTTGCTGTCCGTTTTTGCAAACGTGAGGTCGAGCGTTTCACCGTCAAGCGAAACGGGAAATTCACGGTAGCACACTTTGAACGAGGCACTATATTCGCCGATACATTCGTCCAAAAGCGCACCTATCTCCTCCGACTCCTCTTTCACGCCGGCATAGCGGAGTATTTCTTTTCTGTTGTACGGCAGATCGCCGTAAAATTTCACAAAAATCTTATCAAGCATCTTTTCCCAATATATCCGATAAATTATTTTTAATCTGCGCCGCCACGTCGGGCTTGTTCATTGAATAGACATGGACGTGCGTTATTCCGTTTGCGTATAAATCTATTATCTGGTCGGTTGCGTATGCAATGCCGGCTTGCTTCATTGCGTCGGGATATGCGCCGAACTTGTCGATAAGGCTCTTGAACCTCTGCGGCATAAACGAGCCTGAAAGCTTGATTGCACGCTCAACCTGGTTTGCACGTGTTATGGGCATAATACCTGCGATTACGGGCACTGTTATGCCTGCCTCGCGGATTTTGTATAAAAATCTGTAGAGGAGGTTGTTGTCAAAAAACATCTGCGTGGTAAAGAACTCACAGCCTGCTTCTGCTTTTTCCTTGAGATGGAGAATATCGTCACGGCTGTCCGCACTTTCGGGGTGAACTTCAGGATAGCACGCACCGCCTATGCAGAAATCGGAGCTTATTTTTTTGATTTCGTAAATCAAGTCGGTTGCATGGCGGAAATGCCAGCCACTCCTGTCACTGTTCATCATTTCGGGCGGAATATCTCCTCTTAACGCCATTATGTTTTCAATCCCGGCGTCCTTAAAGCGGTTTATCATAGTATGCACCGTTTGCTCGGTGGACGATACGCACGTAAGGTGCGCAATTGACGGAACGTTATATGTATCGCTTATGTTTTTCGCCATTTCGAGCGTGTATTTGCTTGTGCCGCCGCCTGCGCCGTAGGTGACGCTCATAAATGACGGATTAAGCTTTGCAATTTCCTCCGAGGCGTATTTCACGCTGTCGTATGCGGCGTCGGTCTTGGGCGGAAAAATCTCGAAAGACAGCGAAAACTTTTTTTCTTTGAGCAGATTTGTAATTTTCATAGCGACCCTCCAATTGTTTTCTGCGGTTGGGCACAATACGCCCATTTTCATTTAGTATATCACAAAAGGGCGGTGTTTGCAATAAAAAAAACGCCTTAGGCGCAGTTTTTTATTATCGGTATGCGGTTTTCGCAAACGTAAACGAATACCTTCGGACATCTACCTTTGCTGATTATGTAAACCAAGCGCCGTAGGGCAGGGACTTGCTCCTGCCGCATTTTTTTCGGGTCGATGAGGGCATTGACCCCTACCGAAAGAGCGGTAAGAAATTATTTTTTTACCGCTCTTTTTCTGTATCTTTCGGGCGGCAGACCGACCTTCTTTCTGAACACGGAAATAAAATAATTTGCGTCCGAAAAACCGCACGAATACGCCGTATCGAATATACTCATATCCGTATCGGCAAGCAGTGTTTTTGCTTTTTTTATCCGTATATCCGTAAGGTATTGGTTTATCGTCATTCCCGATTTTCGCTTAAACAAATGGCTTATGTGCGACTCACTGCAATGGCAGTTGGCGGCAATGTCCCCGATTGTCAGCTTTTTGTTGTACTCGGTGTTCAGTATCGAAACAATATGCCCGTAAACGTAATCACCACCGTTATCGGGCTCGGCGCGCTTTTCCATAGTCCGCAGAATGAGCATTGCGCACAGCGGATTTATAAGCGTTTTTATAAATTCCGCATCGGGAATATCGTCCGACAGGCTTTTTTCGTAAATTCTTCTTGTTTCCTCTTTTGACAGTCCGTATTTTTCCGCCGAGTGATCACGCTTCTTCTCATCGCCTTTATAACCGCTCACGCTCACAAATCCCAAAATACGTCCGTCGTGTTCAACGGGAATGACAAATTCCCCGACTCCGTAACAGCAAGACCCGAAAAAAGCGCCGTCCGCACACTTTTCAAACACTTTCTTTTGACGTTGTATGCAGTTATTCCAGTTTTCGCAGCAGGATTTTATGTAAAGGCAGTACGGATTTCCGTGTACGTTGTACGGCGCAAGACTTCCCATTCCGCCGAGTGCGCCGTCAGCCTCGTGGATTGTAACCGATAATTTATATTCGTTGTTTAAAAAATCAAGATACTTCTTTATTTTTTCCGTCATTGCCTCTCACACTCCGATTTGTGCAGGATTTTAAAGTTTTTATGCAGATTATTTAAGGTGTTTTTTTCATTATATTATATAATTATCTTAAAGTCAATGATTTTGAAAGGAATATAATTATGGAATACTATACACGTAAAGAAGAAAAAATACCCGTAATCGCCGAAACGGACGTACTCGTTGTGGGAGCAGGTCCGGGCGGAATAGGTGCGGCGGTGACGGCGGCAAGAAATAACGTAAGCGTTATGATAATCGAGCAGTGCGGAGCATTGGGCGGAATTTCAACCTCGGGGCTTATGAGCCACTGGACGGGAAGCGTAAAAAGCAAGCTTTACAGTGAAATCCTGCAAAAAAGCGCCGAAAAAAATATTTTTTCCGATGAAGTTACCGACTTAATCGACCCCGAAAATCTGAAAGCACTGTACGCAGAAATGCTTACTGCGGCAAACGTGCGGATTTTATTATACACTTTCGCAAGCGGAGTTGTTATGGAAAACAACAGGGTGTGCGGCGTAATAGTCGAGAACAAGTCGGGAACGGGACTTATAAAAGCAAAGGTTGTAATAGACGCAAGCGGTGACGGTGATATTGCCGCAAAATCGGGTGCAGAATATTTTAAAGGCAGAGAAACGGACGGAAAAATGCAGCCGGCAACGCTTATGTTTAAGGTGGGCGGAGTCGATACGGAAAATGCCGTGACGCTGTGGAGTTTTGAGGACACATACCAAACGAAAAAGGGCGAACTTCAGGCATTGGCACGGGAGCATCTTAAAGCGCCCGCAGGTCATGTTCTTCTGTATCCGACAACGCTCCCCGGAATAATCACCTGCAATATGACAAACTGCATCGATATTGACGGTACGGACGCAGAAGCGCTCACAAAAGCCGAATTGCAGTGCAGAGCGCAGATTGAGCCGATAGTAAAATTTTTGCGTGAGTTTGCGCCCGGGTATAAAAATTGCTTTGCAATAAGCTCGGCGTCGCTAATAGGCATACGTGAAACACGCCATTTCAAGGGCGTAAAGACGATAACCGAGGAGGATATTTCCGAGGCACGCATATTTGAGGATCGTGTGGTTGAGGACGCATATTTTAATTTTGACGTTCATAATATCAGCGGTGCGGGACTTGATAAGACGGGCGTTCAGCACAAGTTCACGCAAAAGAACGGGTATACAATTCCTTACGGCTGTCTTGTACCCGAAAAAATCGACGGACTGCTCCTTTCGGGCAGAAACATTTCCGGCACGCATATGGCGCACTCAAATTTCCGTGCAATGCCGATATGCCTTGCGATAGGCTGCGGCGCAGGTGCGGCGGCATCCGTTGCGGTTAAGGATAACGTTGAAGTGCGTGACGTTGATGTGAAAAAAATACAGGAAATCCTGTTTTGAAAATAAATACACAATATAGGGGTTGATGTCCTCATCAGCCCTTGCATTGTGTATTTTTTTGTGCAAATTTTGAGGAGGAAAAGCAAAATTCAAAAGGTACAGGCTCTTTTTTTATGTTGTTGAATATAATATGTGTAAAGACATATTTTATAAAGAGGGGACTTGATTTTATGAATTCAAAACTGGAAAACATATTAAAAGGCTTTAACTCAAATCAGCTCAGGGAAATAAACAATTTTCTCAATTCCGCACAGGGACGGAGCATAAAAAACAAATTAAACAGCGCCGACAAGGAGCGGCTTATGCGTGAATTTAACAAGCTGGACTCCGAAAAGGTGAAAAAGCAGATGCAGGGGTTAAATCCCGATGAAATTATGAAAATAATTAAAAATTTATAGAGGTGTTTTAAATGGCAGACGCAATGGAAACCCTAAAGGGAATACTCGGCGACGACGCCGAGGACAAAATAAAAAGCGTGATGGGCTCGCTTTCCGCCGGCGGTACGGACAATAACAGCCTTGAATACGTTATGCAGATGAAAGATATTATGTCAAAGCTCGCAAACGACAGAAACGATCCGAGGTCTAATCTTTTGATGTCTTTAAAGCCGTATATGCGTTCAAGCCGTCAAAAATCAATAGACAACGCCGTGCGGCTTTTAAATCTCACAAAGCTTACGGAAATAATGCGTATGAAATAAGAAGGGGAGATGTACAATGTACCGAAGCTACAGTATGAATAATATGCCGCAGCCGATTATGCACCGCAGTGAAAAACCGTCCGTGAAACCGCCGCCGCACAAAGAAAAACCTCCCGAAAAAAAGAGTGCGGGAGGTTTTTTGGCAGATTTGGCAAATGATGATATTATTCTGCTTGTCGTAATTCTCATTCTGCTTATGGACGATTGCGACGACAAACTGCTCATTTCCGCACTGGGATTTATTTTCTTTTCGGATTTTTTTTAAAAGTATAAAACAATCCGTATAAGGCGAAACTACATAGTATAACAAAGAATACAAAGGGCGGTAAGGCAAGTGGAATACGGATCGAGATTTTTTAAGTGTGTGGAATGTGAAACGTTGGTGGAGGCGCTCAATCCGCAGTGCTGTGATGAGCTTATGTGCTGCGGAAAGCCCATGCTTATGATACGTGCCGACACAGACGAAACGCTTGCGGAAAAGCACAAGCCGATAATAAAGCGCGAAAACGGCTGTATGACGGTATGCGTGGGACGTGTTCTGCACCCGATGAGCAACGAACACAGCATTTTATGGATTGAAATAAAAGGCAAAAACGAATGCCGGCGTGTACATCTGAAAAAAGGTGATGATCCTATCGTGATATTCCGTGGTGTGGACGATGGAATACGTTACAAAGTATACGCATACTGCAACAAGCACGGGCTATGGTGCACACAGGCATAACGGGATAACACCCCGTTATGCCTGTTTTTTATTTTCACACACGACATTTATTTCAGAAAATTTTACCTTTAAAATACGCCAAAAACGGGCGCTGAACAAAGCTTGTTTAAAAAAGCATATTGCGCCGTTAAAAAATTGTTGAATTTTTTTTGAAAAAGCTATGGAATTTTTCCGCAATTTAATATATAATAATAAGATAAAATAGAAATTTTAAGCCTGTCTGCAGACAGGCGGAAAAAGCGGACAAGCCTTAGTCGGTTTGTCAACGGTTCGGATTTTTATATGCAAGTCAAAAAATTTGGTTTTCGGAGGCGTTAAGATGGAAGAGATTTTGAGAATTTTAGACAAGGAGAAGGGCAGAGTATCACGTGAAAAAATAGCGCAGATGCTCGGAATAAGCGAAGAAGAAGTTTCCGAGAAAATTCGTGAAATGGAAAAGCAGAACATAATTGTCGGCTACAAAACAATTGTAAACTGGGACAAGACGGACATAGACCTTGTAACGGCGCTTATCGAGCTGAGAATAACTCCGCAGAGGGGAGAAGGCTTTGACAAGGTGGCGGAACGTATTTACAAGTATCCGCAGGTGCGTTCGCTGTTTCTTATGTCGGGCGCATACGACCTGGCGGTAACGATTTCGGGAAAATCGATGAAAGACGTGGCGCTGTTTGTCGCCTCCAAGCTGGCGCCGATGGATTCGATTATATCAACCGCAACGCATTTTGTGCTTAAAAAATACAAAGAGGAAGGAATTGTATTCGAGGACGACGAAAAGGATACAAGACAGGTAATAACCTTATGATAAATCTGGATAATCTTATATCCCCGGTTGTGGACAGTCTGCCGCCGTCGGGGATAAGAAAGTTTTTTGATATGGCTGCCGAAATGGAGGACGTTATTTCCCTCGGCGTAGGCGAGCCGGACTTCACCACCCCATGGACAATACGTGAGGCGGGAATTTATTCGCTCGAAAAGGGCGAAACGCATTATACCGCAAACGCAGGTCTTGCGGAATTAAGAAAAGAAATTTGCAATTACACCGAGCGGAAGTTCGGCGTAAAGTATGATTACAAAAACGAAGTGCTTGTGACGGTCGGCGGCAGCGAGGCGATAGACGCAATGATCCGCTGTGTGGTAAGACCGGGCGAGGAGGTACTTATCCCCGAGCCGAGCTTTGTCTGCTACAAGCCGCTTACGGTTATGGCGGGCGGCGTTCCCGTGCCGATTGAAACGAAAGAGGAAAACAATTTCCGTCTGCTCCCCGAGGAACTTAAAGAGAAGATAACAGATAAAACGAAACTGCTTATTCTTCCGTATCCCAATAATCCCACGGGCGGAGTTATGTCAAAAGAGGATCTTGAGGCGATAGCCGAGGTTTTGAGGGACACAAACATTCTCGTGCTTTCGGACGAGATTTACGCCGAACTCCGCTACGGCGAGGAAAAGCATACGGTCTTTTCGGCAATTGACGGAATGAAAGAGCGCACTATCGTTGTAAACGGTTTTTCAAAAGCGTTTGCAATGACGGGCTGGCGTCTGGGATACGCAATGGGTCCCAAGCGCATAATCAAGCTGATGACAAAGGTACATCAGTACGGAATTATGTCCTCGCCCACAACGAGCCAGTTTGCGGCTATAGAGGCGCTTAAAAACTGCGACGAGGACGTTGAGGAAATGGTGCGTGAATACAATTACCGCCGCCGCTGTATAGTGGACGGTTTCCGTGCGATGGGGTTATCGTGCTTTGAGCCGCTCGGCGCATTTTACGTGTTCCCGTGCATAAAATCAACGGGTATGTCAAGCGAGGAATTTTGTAACACGCTCCTTCAGGAGGAGCATGTTGCGGTTGTTCCGGGAAATGCGTTCGGAGCAAGCGGCGAGGGATTTGTCCGCTGTTCGTATGCGTACTCGATAGACAACATTCAGGAAGCACTCAAAAGAATAGAACGATTTGTTAGTAAACACAGGAAAGGTTAAGGTAAATACTTATGGCAACCAAATATATTTTTGTAACGGGCGGAGTCGTTTCGGGACTCGGAAAAGGAATTACGGCGGCGTCTTTGGGCAGACTTTTAAAGGCGAGAGGTTACAAGGTAACCATGCAGAAGTTTGACCCATATATCAACGTTGACCCGGGAACATTAAGCCCGTATCAGCACGGCGAGGTGTTCGTAACAGACGACGGTGCGGAAACAGACCTTGACCTTGGACATTACGAAAGATTTATTGATGAAAATCTGAGCATTAACTCAAACGTAACCACAGGTAAAATATACTGGTCGGTTATCACAAAAGAGCGCCATGGCGACTATGACGGAAGAACCGTTCAGGTAATTCCGCACATCACAAACGAAATAAAAGACAGGGTTTACCGTGTCGCAAGAACGCAGGAGACGGACATAGTCATAACCGAAATCGGCGGTACGGTGGGAGATATTGAGTCCACTCCGTTCCTCGAGGCTATTCGTCAAGTTGCAACGGAGGTCGGCAAAGAGAACTGCATTTACGTTCATCTTACGCTTGTGCCTTACATAAGCACGTCGGGCGAGCAGAAAACAAAGCCGACTCAGCACTCGGTAAAGGAGCTTTTAAGCCTCGGAATACAGCCGGACATTATCGTACTTCGTACCGAAAAACCGCTTGAAGAAGGTCTTGCGGATAAAATCGCACTTTTCTGCAACGTTTCAAAGGACAGCGTTGTCGAAAACCTCGACCTTGACACGCTTTATGAAGTTCCGCAGGCGCTTGAAAAGGCAGGACTTGCAAAGGTTGTCTGCAGAAAGCTCGGTCTGGAGGACAGAAAGCCCGAAATGCAGGACTGGGACGATATGGTAAAGGTTGCAAAGGAGCTTTTGACAAGCAAGGACGAGGTTACAATCTCGCTTGTCGGCAAATATGTATCGCTCCATGACGCATATATAAGCATTGTTGAGTCGCTCAAGCACGGCGGCTTTGAAAATCATACCAACATAAACATCAACTGGGTTGACAGCGAGGAGCTGACCGAAAAGACAGCCGATAAGCTGCTCAAAAACAGCGACGGAATACTTGTTCCGGGCGGTTTCGGGAACAGAGGTATAGAAGGCAAGATAATTGCGGCAAAATATGCAAGAGAGAACAAAATCCCGTATCTGGGAATTTGCCTGGGTATGCAGATTGCGGTTATAGAATACGCAAGAAACGTCCTCGGCTACAAGGACGCAAACTCGTCGGAAATAAATCCCGAAACAACGCACCCCGTTATAGACCTTATGCCCGAGCAGAAGGACGTTGAGGATTTGGGCGGAACAATGCGTCTGGGACTTTATCCCTGCAAGACGACCGCAGGCTCAAAGGCTCGTGAAATATATCAAAGCGACCTTATTTACGAAAGACACAGACACAGATACGAGTTCAATAATTTCTACAGAACGGAAATGATTGAAAACGGACTTCTCATAGGCGGACAGTCGCCCGACGAGAAGCTTGTGGAAATAGTTGAAATACCGTCGCATCCGTGGTATATCGGCGTGCAGTTCCACCCCGAATTTAAGTCAAGACCGAACCATGCTCACCCCTTATTCGCAGGTTTTGTAAAAGCCGCAAAGGAAAGAAAAGACAACAAATAAAGCGGACAGATAAATTGTCTGCGGTTTAAAATCAAAGAAGGTGTTTGTTTGAAAAGATATTGGAAATATATACGCCCCTATCTGCCGTTTTTCATACTCGGCCCGCTTCTGATGCTCAGCGAGGTTGCCGGAGAAATAGTTCTTCCCAAGCTTATGTCGGGAATGATGGATTACGGCGTAATGGAGGATTTGGGAACGCCGTACATCATCGGACAGGCGCTTAAAATGCTTTTATGCATACTTATTATGATATGCGGCGGCACGGGCGGACATTATTTCTCGGTAAAAGCGTCGGCACATTTCAGCGCCGATTTGCGGCAAGACGTATTTTCACGTGTGCAGGAGTTTTCTTTCGGAGATATAGATAAATTTTCAACCGGCTCTCTTGTCACAAGACTTACAAACGATATAACCCAGATTCAGAACGTCCTGAGAATGGGACTTATAATGGCAATGCGTGCGCCGGGTATGCTCATAGGCGGAATAATTATGGCTTGCAGTATAAACGCAAAACTTGCGCTTGTTCTTGTAATTGTAATACCGCTTTTGACGGCGGCAATAGTATTGCTTATGAAAACGGCGTTTCCGAGGTTTCAGATTATGCAGAAAAAGCTCGACAGCTTAAACTCGGGAATACAGGAAAACATCACAAACGTACGTGTGGTAAAATCATTTGTGCGTGAGGATTTTGAAATAAAAAAGTTTGATAAATCAAACAGCGATCTCACCGACTCCACCTTAAGAGCGTTGAAAATTATAGTTGCGACAATGCCCGTTATGATGCTTGCAATGAATATAACAACATTGAGCGTTGTATGGATAGGCGGTAAATTTGTAATAGGCGGCTCAATGAAGGTAGGAAGCCTTACGGCGTTTACGACCTACATTGTGCAGATACTTATGTCGCTTATGATGGTTTCCATGGTAATTCTCCAAAGCTCGAGAGCAACCGCCTCCGCATCAAGAATAACGGAGGTGCTTGATACAAAGAGCAGTCTTACGGATGATAACGCAAAAATGAAAGACAAAAAGGTTGAAAACGGCACGGTTGACTTTAAAAACGTAAGCTTTAAATATTATGCCGACCGTGATGACGAAATACTTGAAGGTATATCGTTCCATATAGGCGCAGGGCAGACGGTCGGAATAATAGGAACGACCGGCTCGGGAAAAACGAGTCTTGTTCAGCTTATTCCCCGTCTTTACGACGTTGATTGCGGAGAAGTGCTTGTTGACGGCGTAAACGTAAAGGATTACAGCCTTAAACACTTGCGTGACGGCGTGGGAATGGTACTGCAGAAAAACGTGCTTTTCTCAGGCTCGGTAGAGGAAAATCTCCGTTGGGGCGATGAAACCGCCTCCGATGAGGAGATAAGAAAAGCCGCAGAGGCGGCACAGGCGGACGGGTTTGTAACATCGTTCACCGACGGCTACAAAATGGAACTGGGACAAGGCGGCGTAAACGTGTCGGGCGGTCAGAAACAGAGATTGTGTATTGCCCGTGCGTTGCTCAAAAAGCCGAAAATCCTTATTCTTGACGACTCCACAAGCGCAGTGGACACCGCAACCGAGGCAAAAATCAGAGAGGCTCTCTCAACGGAGCTTAAAGACACAACAAAGATAGTAATCGCACAGAGAATTTCGTCGGTTGTAAACGCCGATAAAATTCTCGTGCTTGAAAACGGAAGGCTTGTCGGTGAGGGAACTCACGAAGAGCTTTTGAAATCGAACAGCGAATACCGTGATATTTATTATTCGCAGACAGACAAGGAGGCGGATGCATAATGCCTAAAATGGGACCTCCGAAAAATGCAAAAAGAGGCAAGCCGAAGAATATGAAAGCGGCTATAAAGCGCCTTTTCGCTTATCTCAACGAGGATAAGCTTAAAATAGGCATTGCGTTTTTGTGCGTGCTTATAAGCTCGGCGGCAAACCTTGCCGGAACGTATATGTTAAGACCTATTCTGAACAATCTCGTGGCAGACGTGAACGCCGCCGAGAGAGTGAGCGCACTCGCATTCGGACTGGGCAAAATGGCGTTTATATACGCCTGCGGTGTGGCGGCGACTTATCTGCAGTCACGCCTTATGATAGCCGTATCGCAAAAAGCGATTAAAAAAGTCAGAGCAGACCTGTTCTGCAAACTGCAAAAGCTTCCTGTGCGCTATTTTGACACCAACGCAACAGGCGATATAATGAGCCGCTTTACAAACGATGTCGATACCATAGGCGAAATGCTCAATTCCACGCTTATGCAGATATTCTCGGGACTTATAAGCCTTGTCGGCACGCTTGTGCTGATGTTCTATACAAATTTTATACTTTCGTGCGTAACAATCGTTATTGCTCCGCTTATGGCGCTTGCCGGCGGTGCGATTGCCTCACGCTCGAGAAAATATTTCTCGAAACAGCAGGCGGCGCTCGGTGCGGTGAACGGATATATCGAAGAAACCGTAACGGGTCAGAAGGTAGTAAAGGTATTTAACCACGAGGAAAAAATTGTTGAGGAATTTTCCGACCTTAACGATAATTTAAGAAATGCGCAGATAAAGGCGCAGTTCCTGGGCGGAGTTATGGGCCCCGTAATGAACGCAATGAGCCAGGTCAATTACACGCTCACCGCAACGGTCGGCTCGATAATCGCCTTCATCACAAGAGCGGGAAAATCCATTCCGCTCGCATCGCTCGATATAGGCGGACTGGGCGTGTTCGTAAACTTTTCACGCCAGTTCTCACGCCCGATAAACGAGCTTGCAAATCAGCTTACAACCGTTATGTCCGCACTTGCCGGAGCGGAGCGTGTGTTTGACGTAATGGATAAAGAACCCGAAAAGGAAACGGGCAAAAACCTTGTTCCCGAAAAGATTAAGGGCGATGTCATAATAGACGATATAACGTTCAGCTACAATCCCGGCAAAGTCATATTAAAGGACGTTTCGATATATGCGCACCCGGGACAGAAAATTGCGCTTGTAGGCTCAACAGGCGCCGGAAAAACCACAATAACAAACCTTATCACACGTTTTTATAATCTTGACAAGGGTAAGATTACGGTGGACGGTATCGACATAAACGATATTAACAGAGAGTTTCTGCGCAAAAATATAGCCGTTGTATTGCAGGATACGCACCTGTTTACGGGTACGGTAATGGAAAATATCCGCTACGGCAGACCCGATGCGACCGATGAAGAAGTAATGGCGGCGGCAAAAACCTCAAACGCACATTCATTTATAAAGCACTTGCCAAAAGGCTATGACACTGTATTGAGCGGCGACGGCTCAAACCTTTCGCAGGGACAGCGCCAGCTTTTGAACATCGCCCGTGCGGCGCTGTCAAAAGCGCCTATACTGATACTTGACGAAGCAACAAGCTCGGTCGATACCAGAACGGAACGGCACATAAACGAGGGTATGGACGCGCTTATGGAGGACAGAACGACTTTCGTAATAGCGCACAGACTCTCAACCATACGAAATGCGGACGCAATTATGGTGCTTGAACACGGCGAAATAATAGAGCGCGGCGCACACGAGGAACTGCTTGCGAAAAAGGGCAGATATTACGAGCTTTACACGGGACTTAAGGAATTAGACTGACAGGAAAGGAAAAGATAGAATATGAAAACATACCAGCTCATATACACTTCGGTACAGCACAGCCTGTCCGACAATTCGCTCGGTTTGTCAAATCAGTCGGGGCTTAGGGTCTACTCCTGTTCCCAGGGCGTGACGGAGGAAAACATACGAGAAATAATAAAGTTTTCAAGCTATCGTCTGCCCAAGAACAACGAGGTAACGTTTTCGGAAATAATCGGTGACCCGAAAATCCCCGATATGTTCCCGAAAGCGTTTCGGACGCTGAGATTGTCCGACGGACGGTTTGCGGCAATACAGACGGTGTTTTCGGGTGTGGATTTTCAGGGCGAGCCGGATAATTTCTTTGCTCATGCACTGATTTTTGACGATATTGACGATGGATTTTTCCCTGAACAATATATAAACAACGGCGTATTCAAAAAATATCTGACCGCACAGGAGGCGGAATGTGAGCTTGTGCATTATCTGCCGCCGATTGACGTAACGCCCGATGAGGAGACAAAAAAGCATATTGAGGAGTTTATCTCCTCACACAAAAAAGAGCTTTCGTACCTTATCGAAAAGGCGCTTTCGGCGCTTGTTTCGGATAAAACCGAGAGCATATGCATAGCAAGTGCGGACGCTGATAAAACCGCCGATTATCTTATATCGCTCAAATGGCTTTTGCCCCGTGATATATCGGTAAATTCGGGAATTTCAACATATAATGTGTATCTCCCGTCGGGAAAACAGCCGCAGATAGTGTTCTACGGCACAATCAAGGGAAAGAACAATATAACAAAACAGGCAGTTGAAACACGTGAAAACTGTATCTATACAGATATGGACAAAAAGGATTTTTCCCAAACGGAGCTTTCGCCCGTGTTTGACTTTACCGTTGAGGATTTGCGCAAGGAGTATACGGAGTACAAATTCAACTCCGTAACGCAGTTCACGGACTGGCTCGAAACTCTCAAAAACGTTTCTGCTCCGGGAATGGGCGCAAAGCTGCTGCGGTTTAAGGCGTCGGCGGGCGATAAGGCGTTTGCAAAGCGTGTTTCGGAATTGTACGCTCATATAAATGATGAAAATATGAAGCCTGTCAGATTTGAAATATTAAAGGCGGCGTTCGACAGTATTTCATTGTTCCCCAATATTGAGGACGAGGTTTCTGAGGAATATGTCGGACAATGCGTAGACAAGCTGTGCGGCGGCGGAAATTATGACGTCTACGACCTCTTTGCGAACGGCGGCGGTAACATAGGCGGTGCGCACAGGCTTAAGGCGCACATCGGAGAATACATTGAAAAAATAAAGCCTCGGCTTGAGGAAATGGGCGAAAAGAACAAGCGCATACTGCTTAATCTTTTTGCGGACATAAAACACCGCACCGAAACGGAAACCTGGAAAGAGCTGTTCGGAGCGGACAGAGAAAAGCTTGGTGTGTTTGTTGAGCTTGCGTCGGTCATTATAACAGGCTACGGCTTGGGAGCGTTCACCGCACCGTCCGAATGGACAGCGGACGACGTTGCCGAAACGGCGGCATACTTTGAGGCGTCCGCCGAGGACAAAAAAATAAAAGATAGCTGTATAAAATATATCTGCGAGCATGAGGACATAAACTGGGAAAAATACGGCATCACGATTACAGAGCGTGTGAAAACCAAAGACGAGCAGGAAACCGACATACGAAAAATACGGCGTATGCTTGCAAAAGTGGGATACATTCCGTACAAGCGCAATACCTACGATGCACTCAAAAGCGACGTGCGGCGAGATATGAACCAAAACAGGTCGCCGCTTATGCTTTCCAAACTGCTTGATGCATACTACAGCTGGAAAACGGACGGAGAAAACCAGGCACAGGCGCAGAAAGACGCACAAAAGATTGCAAAACTGCTTCTGGAAATGCGGCGCAAGGAAAAAACGTGCTATGATTTTATAATCCCCAAGCTGGCGCTCGAAATAGTTGAAACGGACAGCCATTATCACGAACTGATAATAAACGCCGAAACAATGCCCGAAAGCTTTTGGAACTGGTTTATAATCGGGTACAAGCGAAACGAAGGCAATGATATTACAGCGCTTAATTACATTCGTATATATGAGGCAAGCAAAAGAAGATTTCTGCGTATGCCGGCAGGAAAACCCTTAAGAGAAACGTTTTCAAAAACAGAAGGAGTATAAAGATGAACAGATTGTATAAAAAGATTTTTGCTTTCATTGTAACAACGATGGTAGTTGTTTCGGGAACAGCCGTACTCGCGGCGTCGCCCGAGCCTACCATACGCCCCCGTCCCGAAAGTACGCAGACGGTACAGGCGGAAAACTCAGGCTCCGAGAGCGGTACGGGCGGAGCCGACAGCTCCAGCGTTTCGATAACGGTAGAAACACCGTCACCGCAGAACGCCGCCGCAAACAAGCATTACACCACCAGAGGCGGTGCGTTCGGCTGGTTTTTGCTGTCGGTGCTGGTAAATGCAATTTTAAGCTTTGCAATCGGAAACAGATTTTATAAAATGTCGAAGAAAAATAACCACGTAAACGCAGAGGTGCGTGCATTAAGACGTGACATAGAGGAAAAGTTTAATGCGAACGTGGGCGGATTTTCGGAGCATGACGTTGAAGTTTCAAACTCAAATGAAAGCTATGCGCTTAATGAGGGCGGAATAAAGGCGAATGTTAAAAAATCCGAGGAGGAGCTTTCCGCCGAGGAAACGTTCAGACAGTGGGAAACAAACCTTGCAAAGCAGGAGGCTGAAAGACGTGAAGCGCTCCGCGAGGCGTTAAAGCCGAGAACGACAAGAGAGTTTGTTGAAAAAGAGGACTCGCCGGTAAGCGCAAGCAGACGTGAAAAATCGTACAAGCCAGAGCGTGAGCATGCCATAGAGGAAAGCACGGAGGAACACGAAGAAGAAAGCACCTTCGGCGCAATAAAGAATAAAGCAAAGGAAATAATAACGGATATATTCCCGTTTAGGGAGGACTAAACCTAAACAACGGCTAAGTTTTAACTTAGCCGTTGTTTTTTAATTTATATGTTTTCTTCTTTTTTGCTTTCCGCAAGCTCCGTACCGCATTTTAATATAAACGAAATTACAACAAATGCAACTCCCGTAACAAGTGAGTCGGAATTGCTCAAATTAACCTCGGCGACATTTGCAAAAAAGTGCTGAAATATTTCTTGCGCTATGTACGAAACAATCACCGCCGCCGCAGGAACGGCTATCGTTTTTATACCGAGCTTTAAAAGCTCATTTGCGCCGTTAAAGGTAAAAGGCGTACCGGCGTCAAGCTCGTGTATAAAATACAGGCGTGCCGACCACGAAACGATAATTTCGCTTATGCACAGGATAAGACCTATAACAATCGACGCATAAACCGTGCCGATGCTTATTTTGCCCGTACTTTCGATAAAGTCCGCTACGGTGCTTCCGCCGATTATCAGACACAAAAGACCAATAACACAGCCGCATGCACCGATTATACAGCATACAAATGCAATCGTACTTAAAATTTTTCCTGCTTTGGATAAACCCTGAATTATTTTTAAAGATTTCATATTAATTTCCCCTTTATTTAATTTCCGCACCGCCGAATATACAGCAGCCGTTAATGGTAACCCTTATTGGATTGTCAATGTTTCTTTGCGGTCTTTTGTCCGAAATTCCGCCGAACAGACAGAAATTGTTCGTTTTGATTTCCACGTTCTCGGGAACGGTAATCTCCGCACCGCCACAGACGCAAAGCAAATCTATCTCGCTCCCGTCTTTAAGCTCCGTATCGCTCAAATTGCACTTTGTTCCGCCGAATACGGCGCATATTTTGGAACAATGTTTGTTTTCCTTAAAAACCCCCTCGGATTGAACAATCTTTTCTTCAATCATCTTGGGTTTTTCCTTGCCGAGAACTTTCGCTATAAGCTTTATTCCGATAACTATGGCAATTACGGGCAGAATAAGCTTCCATATTATGCCGAACTCGATTATGTCACGTGCGGCAAGCAACAGGAAAACGCCTATTGCAAGCGCTATAATGCTCCCCGCTTTGTCTTTGGACGTTAAAAGACTGTACAGGCTCGGTATGATTATAAACATAGTCCACCAGCCGTCAAGGGAAAAATCAAAGCTTACTATATTCAGCACGTCAAACGCATACAATACACCGCCTGCTATAAGCAGTGCCCCCAAAACAACTCCGAATAATTTTTTCATAATACCCTCCGTTTCTCCGCCAAAGGCGGTAAATCCTTTTTGATAAGCGCCATCATTGCGGCAAATTCGGTGCCGAGCATTCCGCTCAATTCCGACTCCGAAAAATCGCACGCACCCGTTGCGCATAATGAGCCGAGTCCGAACGTGTATATCCACATATTTTCAAAAACAAGCCTTGCGTCGCTTTGCTCAATTCCGTAATCGTTTATAATATAGTCTATGCATTCGTTTGCGAAATCCCCCAAAACATTAAACAAATCATCAAAGCTTTTCACACCGCTGTTTTCCTGCATAAAAAGCAGCTGAAACAGCTTAGGCTCGCCTTTTGCAAATAACAGCATCTGCATACCGGCGCTCTTAAATCTCAGCGGATACGCCGATGTTTTTTCGGAATATTCCGCAAATTTCTTCTCTGCGGCGTCAATGACGGCACTGCGTACCTCGTCCATACCGCTGAATACGGTAAAAATCGGTCTTGCCGATGAGCCGAGGGCATTCCCCAGTTCCCTCGCCGTAAGCGAACCCACGCCGTTTTCGCTCACCAGCCTGAGCGCCGTGTTTATTATCTGTTCTTTTGTAAATTTAGGTTTCGGCGGCATTTTTTGTCCTCCTTAAGCGTAATAAAACATTCGTTTTGCAACGTTTGTTTTATTATAACATTTAATTGCCCGTTTGTCAATAGAATTGTTGACATCTTTTTTTATCAATGGTATAATGTAACAAAAAACGGAGGTTTAAATATGTTTTTAAAAGCAAACGATAAATCAATAAGATATACCGGCAGATGGGGCGAAATCGGCGAAAATAAAGTCACCACGGCGCCCGGCGGTATGATAGAAATTGCATACAGCGGCACTGCAGCCGTAATGCATTTTGATACGGGCTTCAGCGTACAGCCGTTTCCGCATATATGGGTGTCTGTAGATAACGGCGCAAAAGTGGAAGTACCGCTCGATCACGTTATAAGAGTCGAAGCGCCGACCGATGGCGAGCATCTTATAAAGGTTGTTTATAAGGGTGCTGTCGAAATGCATCACCGCTGGAACGGACCGCTTATCGGCAAGCTCAGTTTTGAGGGCGTCGATGTTGAAAAAGGTGCGCAACTGCCGGCAGACGACAGAAAAATAATCGAATTTATAGGCGACTCGATTACGGAAGGCGTTTTAATAGACGCATTCTATAATTTTGATAAAAACAATGACCAGTACAACCGCCCCAATCAGGACGATTCAACCGCTACATACGCATATCTGACAGCCGAGGCGCTCGGAATGAAACCCGTTATTATGGGTTACGGCGCAACGGGCGTTTGCGGAGGCGGCTGCGGTTCCGTGCCGAGAGTGGCGTTGGCGTATCCGTATAATTTCGCAGGCTCGCCGGCAAAGGCGCAGGGTTCGGAAATAATCGTTATCAATCACGGCGCAAACGACAGAGGTGCGTCGGCTGAAGAATATACGCAAAGATATGCGGAATTTCTGGAATTGGTCAGAAAAATTAATCCCGACTCGAAGATTGTTGTGCTTTCGGCGTTCTGCAAAGCGTACCCGAAAGAACTTAAAGCAACCGTTGAAGAATTTAACAGGAAAAGCGGCGACAGTGTGTATTTTATAGATACCGATGGTTGGATTCCCGCCGAGCCGCTCCACCCTCTGCGTGACGGACATAAAATTGTCGCCGCACACTTAACGGAAGAATTGAGGAAGATGTTTTCATTATGATAAGAAAAAAGTATAAAAAATTAAAGTATATCCTTTCCCTGCCCGACGGATACAAGGAGGGGAAAAAATATCCCGTTATCTTTTTTCTGCACGGTGCGGGAACACGCGGAGATGATTTTGACAAGCTTGCGGAAAATCCGTATTTTGAATATCGCAAACAGCGTGACAAATTTCCGTTTATAACCGTTGCACCGCAGTGTTATGCGGATACCTGGTTTGAGATTTTTGAGCAGATTATTGACCTTGCAAAGGATATTTACAATTCGGATTTTACCGATAAATCACGGTTTTACGGTATGGGCGTAAGTATGGGCGGTTACGGAATATGGCAGCTGGCAATGACTCTGCCGCAGATTTTTGCGGCAATTGTTCCGCTGTGCGGCGGAGGAATGTACTGGAACGCCGCACGATTGAAGGACGTACTCGTATGGGCGTTTCACGGTGCGGACGACGACGTGGTTTTATGCGCCGAAAGCCGTAAAATGACGGACGCCGTAAACAACTGCGGCGGCAGCGCAAAGCTTACTGTATTTGAGGATTGTATGCATAATTGCTGGGACAGGGTTTATGCCGAAAACGAGGCTTTTGATTGGCTTTTGCAAAACACAAACAACGGCTTTTCCGAAACGGAAAAGCTTGACGGCAGTAAGGATTTTGGTTAATGAGGTGATATTATGAGTGTTTTGGAAATGATAAAAACAAGGAGAAGTATCCGAAAATTCAAGTCCGACCCGATACCGGAGGAAATTCTCGGAAAAATCATAGAGGCAGGGGTGTACTCCGCAACGGGGCGCAATGCGCAGTCGCCGATAATAATAGCGGTGACGGATAAGAAAATGCGTGACAAGCTTTCGGAAATGAACAGGAAAATCGGCGGCTGGGAGGAGGGCTTTGATCCGTTCTACGGCGCACCGGCAATACTTGTTGTTCTGGCGGATAAATCACGTCCCACAGCCGTGTACGACGGAAGCCTTGTTATGGGAAATCTTATGCTTGAAGCGCACGAGCAGGGTATCGGCAGCTGCTGGATACACCGTGCAAAAGAAGAGTTTGAGTCGGCGGAGGGAAAGGAAATATTAAAATCCCTCGGGATTAAGGGAGATTATGAGGGCATAGGTCACTGCGCTCTCGGCTATATTAACTGTGAATATCCCGACGCCCTGGCAAGAAAAGATAATTGGGTGTACAGAATATAGTAGGGCAGGGGCTTGCTCTTGCTGAAAATGCAATGTTCGCTTGCGTTGTTTTTTGGGTTGATGCGGGCATCAACCCCTACAAATTGCGTTTATAACAATTTCAAAAAACAGTAGGGGACGATGCCCTCATCGTCCCTTAATTAATAACGGAGATGCGAAACCGCATCTCCGTTGTTTTTATTTCTTTACCGCTTTTACAATAAGACCGATCACAAGTCCGACAACAGCCGGAACAATCCAGCCGAGTCCCATTGATGTAAACGGCAAAACTTTAAGCGAAAGATTAATCACTCCCTCTGCGCCGATAGCCGATATTACGCTTTCGGGCAGTGCGCCGAGAAAATCGAACGCTGCGGCAAACAGGGTAAATCCCGTAACAAAGCCGTAGACGTATTTGCTGTTTGAAAAATACTTGCCGAAAATTCCGAGCAGAATAAGCGTTATTGCCGGCGGATAAAGGAACATCAGTATCGGCACGGCATAGGTTATAATTGCGGTAAGACCCATGTTTGCGATAAGGAAAGAAACAATGCTGAATATAACCGCCCATGTTTTGTATCCGAAAAGCTTCGGAAACAGCTTTACAAAAGTTTCGGAACAGCTTGTTACAAGTCCCACAGCCGTTTTAAGGCAGGCAAAGGTCACTATTGCGGCAAGAATTGGCGCACCTGCACGCCCAAAATAGCGGTTTGCCACAAACGCAAACACATCACCGCCGTTCTGCGCTCCCTCACAGGCGTTTACGGAACCTACATAGGCGACCGCAAAATAAATTACGGACATAATAATACAACTGAATGCACCTGCTTTGACGGTGTTTCTTGCAACATCCGCAGGCTCAGTTATTCCCAAATCACGGATAACGGTGACAACAACAATTCCGAACGCAAGGCTTGCCAAAGCGTCCATTGTGTTGTATCCCTCCAAAAATCCTGTCATAAACGGCATACTTGCATAGTTTCCCACAGGCGCCGATGCAGGACTGCCCTTGGGAAAGATAAGTGCGGTTAAAATAAGCACACTGAGAAAAACCAAAAATATGGGGTTAAGTATCTTACCGACATATGTAAGAATTTTTCCCGGGAAAAGCGAAAAGCCGAGTACGGCGGCGAAAAATGCGGTTGAAAACAAAACAAGAGCAATTTTGGGGTCTGCATTTCCCAAAAGCGGTGCAGCACCGACGGTGAACGGAACGGTTGCACATCTGGGAATTGCGAAAAGCGGTCCGATAGTGAGGTAAAGGGCGCAGGTGAAAAATACGCTGTAGCCTTTGCCGACTTTCCCCGAAAGTTCAATAAGACCATCGCTTCGGCTTATACCGATTGCCGTAACGCCCAAAAGCGGCAAGCCGACGCCGGTAATTAAAAATCCGATTGCCGACGTTAAAAGCTTTGTGCCGGCAAGCTGACCCATATAAATCGGAAATATCAGATTTCCCGCCCCGAAAAACAGTCCGAATAACATACTTGCAATATATATAAGCTCTTTTCTGCTAAGATTTTTTTTCAAAATATTATCCCCCCTGATAATTATTTTCAATTATAATAATATAAGTATATAGCATATAAAGCAATATGTCAAACAAATTTATAAAAAGACTGCTTTTTTTTGTTAAATTATACTTAAAATTTAAAGAGGATTGTAAAAAAACATGGAAAGCGCAACTTTTTATTTTCGGGTCGATGAGGGCATCGACCCCTACCGATACGTTTGCGAAAACCGCAAGCCGTAACACACACTGTATAGAATATTGTTTGCAAATGCGAAATTATAACAAACACGGGCGATATTAAAATTGATTAAACAAAAAATCGGTACAGCTTTCGCTGTACCGATTTTTGTATTTTACAGTGTGCCGAATAATCTGTCGCCGGCATCGCCCAGACCGGGAACGATGTAGCAGTTTTCGTTCAGCTTTTCATCAAGTGCGCCAATGTAAATATCAACGTCCGGATGCGCTTTCTGAACAGCCTCAACACCCTCGGGAGCACCGATTATGTTCATAAGCTTTATTCTCTTAGCGCCTCTCTTTTTGATAAAATCAATCGCCGCAACTGCGCTTCCGCCCGTAGCGAGCATCGGGTCAAGCACGAGCACCTGACGCTGTTCGATGTCGGTCGGTAGCTTGCAGTAATATTCAACAGGCTCATGAGTCTGCGGATCACGGTAGAGTCCCACATGACCCACCTTTGCAGCCGGAATAAGGCTCATAAGAGCGTCAACCATTCCGAGTCCCGCACGCAAAATCGGAACGAGCGCAACCTGCTTGCTTATTGTTTTGCCTGTGGTTTCCGTTATCGGAGTCTTAACCTTTACATCGTCAAGATCGAGGTCCTTTGTGGCTTCGTATCCCATCAAAAGGGCAATTTCGTTTGCCAGCTCACGGAAATCCTTTGTTGTTGTCGTCTCGCTTCTGAGCATTGTAATCTTATGCTGAATAAGCGGGTGATCCATTACGTATACTTTTGACATTTTGTCCTCCATTCTGCCGCAAAGCGGCAATGCGTCAATCAAACCTTGAAACTAACACCTGTGTTTACGCCTTTATCCTCGTCCTCTTTGAAAACGTAATCCTTGCCGGGAAGTACAGCGTTTAACACTATACCCACGATTGCCGCAACCGCAAGACCCGAAAGGCTGATTGTTACCTTTGAGATGTGGAATACAATGGCTCCCGCCTCGCCTGTTCCGAACTTAACGCCTATTGCAAGAACAAGAATAAGTGCGGCAATGATAATGTTTCTCGATTTTGAGAAGTCAACCTGATTTTCAACCACGTTTCTTACGCCGACAGCCGAAATCATACCGTAAAGCACAAGCGATATACCGCCCATTGTAGCGGCAGGCATTACGCTTACTATTGCGGCAAACTTAGGCGAGAATGAAAGCAGGATTGCAAAGAATGCAGCCAGTCTTATAACTCTCGGATCGTATACCTTTGTAAGAGCGAGAACGCCTGTGTTTTCGCCGTATGTAGTGTTTGCCGGAGCGCCGAACAGAGCCGCAAGAGCTGTTGCAAGACCGTCGCCCAAAAGCGTTCTGTGAAGTCCGGGGCTTGCGATAAAGTTCTTGCCTACGGTCGAGCTTACTGCCGAAACGTCGCCGATATGCTCTATTATCGTTGCGAGAGCGATAGGCATAATCGTTATGATAGAAGTGATAAGCACTGAAGTGTTACAATTTTTAAACAGCGAGAAAGTTGTTTCGCTGAATGTTTTTATGGGAAGTCCTATCCAAGCGGCTTCTTTTACTGCGGTAAAATCAACCTGTCCCATGCATACAGCCGCAAAATAAGACGCAATAACGCCGAGAAGTATCGGAATTATTTTTATCATACCTTTTCCCCAAATGTTACATACAATAACGACTGCGATTGCAACCAATGCGATAATCCAGTTAGCCGAACAGCTTGAAATAGCCGTGCTTGAAAGAGTTAAACCGATTGAAATAATAATAGGACCCGTAACTACCGGCGGGAAGAACTTCATAACCCGTCCTGCGCCGAAAATCTTGAATAAAATTGCTATTACAACGTAAATTATACCGGCACATGCAACGCCGACTCCGGCATATGCCGAAAAATTTTCTATTCCTGCGCTCTTACACAAATCTGCGATTGCAAAATATCCGCCCAAGAAAGCGAATGACGAACCCAGAAAAATAGGGATCTTACGCCCCGTCAACAAATGGAACAGTAACGTTCCCACTCCTGCAAAAAGCAATGTTGACGATACGCTCAAGCCTGTGAGAACAGGAACAAGCACCGTTGCGCCGAACATTGCAAATAAATGCTGGAAGCCTAATATAAAATCCTTGCCTTTTAGTTTCATTAGTACATTCCCCCTAAATTTTTTTATCCTTTTTATTATACACTAATCGACATGTTTTCGCAATACCTTTTTTCAAATAATTTCTTTTTATTTATTATTTACATATTTTCATTATTTTTTGATTAAATTTGACTGATTTTTTATTTTGTGATAAAATTACAACGAAATCATAGGGCAGGGGCTTGCTCCTGCCGAATTTGAAACATAAGACAGGAAGGGAAAGAAATGATAAAAGGAATAATTTTTGATTTTGACTACACGCTCGGCAATTCCGAAAAAGGGATAATCGAGTGTATGCAGTACGCACTTGCAAAGCTCGGCTATGCGGCGGCGGACGAGGAAAGCATATGCCGCACGATAGGAATTTCACTGCCGAAAACATATACGATACTCACGGGCGATACAGACGGAAAAAAAGCACTGCTGTTCCGTGACTGTTTCGTGCATAAGGCGGACGAGGTAATGGTAGAAAACACGGTAATGTTTCCCGAGGCGGTGCGGCTCCTTGCCGAAATTAAAGAAAAGGGTATTAAAACGGGAATAGTTACGACAAAGTACAGCTTCCGCATACGTGATATACTGAAAAATAACGATATGAGCGATGCGGTTGATTTCATTGTCGGCGGAGATGATGTGAGCGAGCCTAAGCCGTCGCCGGAGGGGCTTTTGAAAACGATAGAATATATGGGACTTGAAAAGAACGAAGTCCTTTACGTGGGCGACAGCCTTGTAGACGCCGAAACGGCGCAGAGAGCAGGTGTAAGCTTTGCCGCCGTAACGACGGGCACAACGGTGCGTGAGCAGTTTGCGGATTATCCGCATATTGCAATTATGGACAGCCTGACAGAGCTGAACATAGAGGAGATGTAATGCAAAAGCGGCTGAAAAGCCGCTTTTTGTGTTTGAGTCGATATTATATCGACCTTTACGGTGTAGGTGAATACCGTGGAAGTGCTTAATAATTAAATTTTTTTATATAGGCTGCCGCACATACTATTGCCTGCATTGAGCTGTCTCCGTTACCGCCTACAACTTTATACGTGGTCATCGCCAGCGGAAGGGCATAAACATCAAACAGATTATCACCTTCAAATATATCATTATAAGCGGTAAGACTGTAAATGAGATACCTGTTTCCATCATAGTCCTCTACTTCTAATTGACTGAGTGTTTGATTATCCAAAGTATCTTCATATATAGAAACAACAGTGGCGTTATTTATATGAATAAGATAATCCCCGTGATTATTAATATTTTTAATAAGTTGTCTGTAATCAAGAGAAAGATCTGTGTAAGCACTAAGATTTACATTTTTATTTTCTGTAAATAATTCCGGGTGTGCCGTCAGTGTATCAGCCGCTTTGGGGGATATTGTAAATGGTATGTCTTCGGATTCTCCCAACGAACTGAATAAATCCAAGACTTTGTTTGAATTTGTTTTTTTATTTTCGGCAGGAATCGGTGTTGCTGTAGGAGCGGCGGTAACGGTAGAGGAGCTTTTTGAAGATGTAGATTTAGATGTGTCCTCCGTATCGGGAATAATCGAAATAATAATTATCAAAGCGACAAAAGCAATAGCAATACCTATAAATATTTTTCCTTTGCCGCCGGTCTTTGCTCCGCAGTTGGGACATTTTTTTAAATTTTTGTCAATTTCAGCATGACATTTTTTGCAAAAATATTTTTTATCTGTTGTGTTCATTGTAGTTCTCCTTTTTTACATATTTTATGTTTGTAAAATGACAAAACTTAATTTGCGGTTTTTTTGGATATTGCCCCGTTTTGAAAATCTTTCATTTTACAATTGACCTTTAAATTTATCCTTTCATTATTAATAGTAGAAAAAAACACCTCCCTTTTTGTTTTTTAAAGAATAAATTTATATCTAACAGATATAATAACATAATTAACCGTTCGTGTCAATACTTATTATGTTTTGATAAAATAACATATGAGGTGGTCTTATGAAAAAAATATATGAAACGGAATATCTCCAGTTAGGATTGAAGATAGCTTATTACAGAAAATTGAGAGGGCTGACACAAGAACAGCTTGCGGAAAAAATTGAACGTACACCGGCTTTTATCGGACACGTTGAGGCGCCAAACATAAGCAAAGCAATATCTCTTGATACCCTTTTTGATATTGCATATGTGCTTGATATACCCGTATATAAATTCTTTTTGTTTGAGGAAATATAAAAAAGGCTGTAGCAAAATGAATTATTTTGCTACAGCCTTTTCAAACATATTTTATACATTAAATCTGAACAGTACAATGTCGCCGTCTTTCATAACGTAGTCCTTGCCCTCGCTGCGGACAAGTCCCTTTTCCTTTGCGGCAGCCATTGAGCCGCAATCCATAAGGTCGTTATAATGCACAACCTCGGCACGTATAAATCCTCTTTCAAAATCCGAATGGATTTTTCCTGCCGCCTGCGGTGCTTTTGTACCTTTTTTAATCGTCCAGGCTCTTACTTCGGGTTCGCCCGCCGTTAGGTAGCTTATAAGTCCCAAAAGCGAATAGCTCGCCTTTATAAGTCTGTCAAGTCCCGATTCCGTCATTCCCAGCTCGTCGAGGAACATCTGCTTTTCCTCGCCCTCAAGCTGTGAAATTTCCTCCTCTATCTTCGCCGATACGGGCATAACCTCCGAGTGTTCGGCGGCGGCAAACTCCTTAACGGTATTTACAAATTTGTTGTTTTCTATACCCTTTGCAAAATCGTCCTCCGCAACGTTTGCGGCATATATAACCGGCTTTGTGGATATGAGGAACAAATCCTTAACGATTGCTTCCTCCTCCTCGGTGTATTCGAGCGAACGTGCAGGCTTGCCGTCCTCGAGAGCGGCTTTGATGCGCTCCAAAAGTTCAAGCTCCTTTGCAAGCGACTTGTCGCCCTTCATCGCCTTTTTCGTTCTGTCAATTCTTCTTTCAAGCATTTCAAGATCCGAGAAAATCAGCTCAAGATTAATCGTTTCTATATCACGCACGGGGTCTATCGTTCCGCTTACGTGCGTTATGTTCGAGTCCTCAAAACAGCGCACAACGTGTACTATAGCGTCACATTCACGTATGTTTGCCAAAAACTTGTTTCCGAGTCCCTCTCCCTTTGACGCACCCTTTACAAGTCCCGCAATGTCCACAAATTCGATAAATGCGTGAGTAACCTTTTTCGGGTTGTACATTTCCGAAAGCTTGTCTAATCTCTCGTCCGGAACGTCAACTATTCCCACATTCGGCTCAATCGTACAGAACGGATAGTTTGCCGATTCCGCCCCTGCCTGTGTTATTGCGTTAAAAAGTGTGGATTTTCCGACATTCGGAAGTCCTACTATACCTAATTTCATTAATATTGCATCTCCTTGACTTTTTTCATTAAAACAAGTATATTATACCATACCGAATACAAATTATCAAGCATTACGCTCATTTTTGATGCGGCATTGTCTGCTGTAGATAAATTTTTCTGTACTCTTTCGGCGTCATACCGGTATTCTTTTTGAAAAATCTGCAAAGGTATCCGCTGTCGCAAAATCCCATTTGTGCGGCGATTTCGTCAAGCGTTGCCTTGCCCGTCTGCAAAAGCATTTTTATGCGGTTAATCCTGTGCAGATTTCTGTATTCAACGGGCGTCATACCCGAAAAGCTTTTGAAAAGCTTTTCGTAATATCTGACGCTCACACTGCACTCATCGGCAATCTCTTTTACGCTTTTTGAATTGGCGTCATTGCTTTCCAGATATTTTATACTGTCCTTTATTATCCGTGTGTCCGCCGTGTTTTCACGCTCGATACGGCAGTTTCCCGACAAAGTGTCAAATATTTCGTAAGCCGAGCGGTACACCGAAAGCGGCGAAAACCTCGGACGGCAAAACGAGTCGATAAGCGAATAGAAAAGCTTTTTGTAAAGCTCGGAATGTTTTGTTGTAACAACGGTCACGTACTCGCCGAAGCTTATATGCTCCCCCGACGGCGCATAATGCGACAGCTCCCCTTTTTTGCCCCGAAATATATCCGCACGGCTGAGAACAAAATCAAACAGCAGATTTTCCTGCTCATCACAGTTTTCGGCAGGCGAGTTTTCCCATACATAATGGCTGTCCTTCGGAAGATACACAAGCGCCCCCTGCGGAACAATAAGCGGTTCCGTTCCCTTTTGATAGCATACGCCCATTGTGTTCGCAAAAAGAAGCAGTCCGTCCGTCGCACGGGGTTTTTGCATAATAAATCTCGTGCTTCCGCTCGCCTGCTGTCTTACGGCATATATATCCGAAATATCAAAAAAATAATCGCTTAATTCCGAAAAATCCAGTTTCATTCTCTCACCGCCGTTTAAAGCATATCAAAAGAACCGTACCTTGTCAAGATGAAAGTATTAAAAAGTCCAATTATTGATTTAATTGTTATATTGATTTTCATAAATAATGTGCTATAATTAAATTAACAAAACCGAACGGAGGTATTAATATGAAGAAAAAATTTTCGGTCGCAATCCTCGGCGCGGGCGGACGGGGAAGTATGTACGGGCAGGTTATGCAAAATCAGCACAGTGATGAGTTTGAAATAACCGCCGTATGCGACATTGACCCGAAACAGCTTGAAAAGTGCAGAACCATGCTTAATCTTTCGGACGATATGCTCTTTTCCGACGAGAAAACGTTTTTCGCCGAAAAGCGTGCGGACGTACTCATTATCGCAACGTATGACGACAAGCACGTTGAGCAGTGCATCAAAGCAATGGAAATGGGTTATAATGTGCTTATGGAAAAGCCCGTCAGCAATTCACGCGAGGAGATAGACAGACTGCTCAAGGTGCAGAAAGAAACGGGTCGTGTTGTTTCCATATGCCACGAACTGCGCTACGGTCCCGCATTTGTCAAGCTCGGCGAACTGCTCGAAAGCGGCGTAATCGGAAAACTGCTTGCGGTTGACGCAATGGAGCGTGTCGCATACTGGCATCAGGCGCAGGCGTATGTGCGCATCCAGTCGCAGAGGAGCGGACTGTTCTTCTCGACAATTCTTGCAAAATGCAGCCATGACTTAGATTTGATGCAGCGCTATGTCGGCGCAAAGTGCGATACCGTTTCATCTGTGGGAGATTTAAGCTTTTTCAGAAAGGAAAATATGCCCACGGACGCCTCGGGCAAATGTCTTGACTGCAAGTATATCGAGGAATGTCCCTACAGCGCAAAGAAAATTTACATAGATATGTGGAAAGAAAAAGGCTGTCCCGAATTTGAATGGCCCTGGAGCAAGGTTTCGCTCAAAAATCCGAACACGGAGGAGGATTTGTACGAGGGTATAAAAAATACGTATTTCGGCAGATGTGTGTTTGATTTGGGCGTTGAGAACAACAAGGACGTTGTCGACCGTCAGATGGTGCAGATGCGGTTTGAAAACGGCGTAATCGGAACGCTTAAAATGGTATTTGCCGCAGAGCCGGGAAGAAGAATTAACCTGTTCGGCTCGCACGGCGAGCTTCTGCTTGACGAGCGTGCCGGAACGATTGAGGTTATGCCGTTCGGAAAGAAAAAGGAGATTATAGATTTCCATATCGCCGGAGGTCACGGCGGCGGCGACTCGATACTGATAAGCAATCTGTACGATGCGCTCACGGACAGTGCGAAAAACCGCACGAGCCTGTCGGAGTCGATAGAGAGCCAGCTTATGGGAATAAGTGCGGAGGAGTCACGCTTAAACGGCGGCGTGGCTGTAAAAGTACATAAATAGCGGACCTGTCGACAGGCTCGAAAACGGCGGTGAAAAAAATCACCGCCGTTTAAAAGTATATTTCGTTCTGATATTTGGTCGGCAGACCGTCCCTGTAAATGTGCGAGTCGCCCGAAAGCTGCAAAACCCTCGGCACAACCGCGCCCCTGCGCTCGGAAAAGTCTATCACCGTCATCCCCGTATGAGTAAAATCGAAATGCGTGCTGAACATCGGATACGGAATATCCAAAAGACAGCTTAAAAATACCATTCCGAAACCCTGATGCGCAAACAGCGCAATGCGGCTCTTGTTTTCACGCACGCAATTGTATAAATTCCGCTCAAGGTCATGCTCGTAGCCGAACGATTTCATAAATGCATCCGTTTCTTTCTGCACTCTGTCCAATCCCTTTTTAAAGGTCTTGTCCGCAAACGCTTTGTGCCAGTCCCTGCCCATACTGCGGATTTCGTCCGAAACGAAACGCTCACGGTATTTTTGATGCTGAAACGCCCATTCGAGAGAGCCGTCCTCCTCAAAAAAGAAATCCTCACCGGCAAATTTTTCGTTGCACCAGTCAAGCACGGTCATTTCCTTGTGCAAAAGCTCGCACGTCGGTTTTGCGGTAAGCATCGCCCTGTTTGAGCTTGACGCATAAATCTCATCTATCCCATACAGCGCAAGCCGCCTTGCCAGCGCCTCCGCCTGCCGCTCTCCGAGCGGTGTAAGGCTGTCGGGGTCGTATATCGGGTCGCCGTGGCGTATATAAAACAAAAGCATAAAATCACTCCTTTGTCTACAGTATATCACAGCCCGTATCTCTTTGCAACAAGAAGAATTTTCATAAATAAAAGGTCGGGAAAGATAATATATTTGTATATTTTGTTATTGAAGAAATGTCGAAGTTGTGATATAATTAAATACAATAGGGCGGAAATGTCCGCAGTTTTTGAAAGGAGTAATATTATGAAGTATTCAGCAGAAGTAGAAAATATGTGTCCTTTGGCAAAAGGCGCATATCACGGTCCTGCTCCCATCCCCCAGGAGGGAAAATGGACGCAGGCAACGGAAATTAAAGATATTTCCGGTTTGACGCACGGCGTTGGCTGGTGTGCACCGCAGCAGGGCGCATGTAAGCTTACATTAAACGTAAAAGAGGGCGTTATCCAGGAGGCGCTTGTTGAAACAATAGGCTGTTCGGGAATGACTCATTCGGCAGCTATGGCATCGGAAATTCTTGTAGGAAAGACAATTCTCGAAGCACTCAACACAGACCTCGTATGCGACGCCATAAACACAGCAATGAGAGAATTATTCCTCCAGATTGTGTACGGACGTACACAGACTGCGTTCTCCGAGGACGGTCTGCCCATCGGTGCGGGACTTGAGGACCTAGGTAAAGGTCTGCGTTCGCAGGTAGGTACTACATATGCAACACTTAAAAAGGGTCCGAGATACCTCGAGCTTGCAGAGGGATACATCACAAAGGTTGCAGTTGATGAGGACGATACAATCATCGGCTACAAGTTCGTACACCTCGGCAAAATGATGGAAAATATCCGCAAGGGTATGGACGCAAACGAAGCTCTCGAAAAGGCGAGCGGACAGTACGGCAGAGTCGAAGATGCTGTTAAGCTTATCGACCCGAGAAATGAATAAGAAGGAGGTAAACTATAATGGCATTATTTGAGAGTTATGAAAGAAGAATAGATCAGATCAACGCAGAGCTGGCAAAGCACGGCATTTCATCAATCGAAGAAGCAAAAAAGATTTGCGATGAAAAGGGCGTTGACGCATACAATATAGTAAAAGGTATTCAGCCGATTTGCTTTGAAAATGCTTGCTGGGCATACGTTGTAGGCGCAGCTATCGCAATCAAGGACGGCGTAAAAACAGCAGCGGAAGCAGCTGAAAAAATCGGTGTGGGTTTGCAGTCATTCTGTATCCCCGGTTCGGTTGCCGACGACAGAAAAGTAGGTATCGGACACGGTAACCTCGGCGCAATGCTTCTCCGTGACGAAACAAAGTGTTTCGCATTCCTCGCAGGACACGAGTCATTTGCGGCAGCAGAGGGCGCTATCGGTCTTGCAAAGAGCGCAAACAAAGCTCGTAAAGAACCGTTAAGAGTTATATTGAACGGTCTCGGTAAGGACGCCGCAAAGATAATTTCAAGAATTAACGGATTTACCTATGTTCAGACTAAGTTTGACTATTACACAGGCGAATTAAACGTAGTTGAAGAAATCGCATATTCAAAGGGCGAAAGAGCAAAGGTACGCTGTTACGGTGCGGACGATGTCCGTGAAGGCGTTGCAATTATGTGGAAAGAGGGCGTTGACGTATCTATCACAGGTAACTCAACAAACCCGACACGTTTCCAGCACCCCGTTGCAGGAACATATAAGAAAGAATGTATCGAAAAGGGCAAGAAATACTTCTCGGTTGCATCGGGCGGCGGTACGGGACGTACGCTTCACCCCGACAATATGGCGGCAGGTCCGGCATCTTACGGTATGACGGATACAATGGGAAGAATGCATTCGGACGCTCAGTTCGCAGGTTCTTCGTCAGTTCCGGCTCACGTAGAAATGATGGGCTTAATCGGCGCAGGTAATAACCCAATGGTTGGTATGACTGTTGCAGTTGCCGTTGCAGTTGAAGAAGCAATGAATAAGTAATTTAACGATAAAAAGCAGGGGCAATGCGGATAATTCTTGCATTGCTCCGTTTTTTACTGTTGCATAAAATTGCCCGAATTGGAATTTCCACAAAAAAGAAAAAATAAACGCTTGACAAATACAACTATATGTGCTATAATATTTAAGCATTGTAAAACAGTGCTTAATATCGCGGGGTAGAGCAGTTCGGTAGCTCGTCGGGCTCATAACCCGAAGGTCGTTGGTTCAAATCCGGCCCCCGCAACCAATGAAAAACCGCTTAGCTAAGCCATTTCGGCAAAGTAAGCGGTTTTTGTTTTAACTTAAAATCGGTCGAATAATTCAACTATAATTCAACTCTATTTTAAAACTATGCTTTTTTGAGGAATATATCCGATAAAATTTCGGCGTTCTTTTTGTCTGCCGCCTCGATAACGTGAGCGTATATATTGGCGGTGGTCGATACTTGCGAATGTCCTAATCTTTTTGAGATTGAAACACTGTCAACGCCGTTATAATAAAGCATACTCGCCATAGTGTGACGGAAAGCGTGCGGATTGATATGCGGCAGATTATATTTTTTTGAAAATTTATTCAGATAATCGGTTATGCTGTCGGGGTGCATCGGCTTACCGTTATTCTGCGTAAAGACAAAATTATTATTTTCATAATATGCACCGAGCCGCAACCGCTCCGCCGCTTGCCAAGCCTTATATTGTTTTAATAACTGTATTGTTTCGGAGGGCAACGAGACAATCCTTTTTGAGTTATCCGTTTTGGGCGTGCTTTCATATATCCCGATGTCGGCGGAATAAAGAACGCTGTTGCAAATATATATTTGGTTTTTGTCAAAAATTACCTTATCCCATTTTAAGCCGAGGATTTCCCCACGCCTTGCACCTGTGATAAGAAATAAATGTACAAGCGTTTTCCACTTTATAGGCTCATTTTCAAGAGCCTTGCCGATTGCTTGTATTTGTTCCGGCTGAAAATAATTTATTTCCTTGTGTGTGACCTTAGGCAAGTCCGCACGGCTTGCAGGGTTAAACGGTATCAGACTTTCCCTTACTGCCTGTTCCAATACTGTCGATATTAGCCGATGATGTTCAATCACCGTCTTAGGACTTAAATTTGCGCCTGTATGCTTGTTTTTCTCGTTTTGAAGTAAATGCATATATAAATTGTTTAAGTTGTCTACACGCAAATCTTTGAGCTTTATATACCCTATATGGGGGTATATTCTTTCGGTTAAATCTTTATACCTTGCAATGGTGGAATGCTTTAACCCTCGCTGTTCTTTTAGGGCAATGACATAATTACAATATGTTTGAAATGTTTGCTTTGTATCGCTTTTTACGCCCTCTTTGCACTCTTTTTCAAACACTGCCGCAAATGCTTCCGCTTTCTTGCGTGCCGTTTCCTCTTTCCAATTGGGTTGAACGTCAAATGTTGCGGTGTACGGCTTTAATTGTTTGCCGTCCGCCCCTCTGCCCCTGTGGACACGTATTGAAAACGAAATAAGCTTACCGTCTTTATTCCTCCGTTCTTGTATGTTTGCCATTGGTATCCTCCTCATTAAAATGGGCATTTATAAATTTTAAATACTTGTTAATATATTGCTCTTCTGTATTTTTTAATTCTGTTTTGGATATATAAATAGGTTTGCAAAATTCGTCAACAATATCATTTAAAAACTTATAAAAGTCATATTTTGTACTTTTTATCATACTTTCTAATCTATATATTGAATCGTGATTTTTATCAATGTCTAAGCTTGAATGTGGAGCGGAAGAAAAATACTCCAGTCCATCGCATAAATATCCATAATATAAACCGGCTGTATGTCTTATGGTAAGTAATTTTTCATATAAAGTTAAATCATTTTTGATTTTTGATGTAATAATATCAATGAAATTTGCGGAAGCTTTGTTCGAGCCTTTCTGATTATTTTCTGATAAAAAGACAACGGTATTTTCCGAAAGTCCTGTTAATTCACAAGCATTTTTTATATCTTTATCTGTTGTTGAAACATCGCTTAATCCTATTAAATAATCAGTCGAAACGCTGAAAAAGTTCGCAATTTTAACGATTTGTTCAAGGTTGGGGCGTCTTTTTCCAGTGATAAAGTATGAAACGGTGTTTGATGTAATCCCTAAATATTCCGCAAGGTCTTTTTGGCGTACTTGTTTGTCCATTAATAATTTTTTTAATCTTTCACTTATAATGTTGTTATCCATAATAATCCCCTTTGCCTAATAACAGATTTGTTATAATTCAAAAAAATATAACAAATCGTTTGACTTATTGCTGTTGTTATGTTATAATACAAATATAACAGATTTGTTATGAGTTGTCAATAAGATTTTTTACAAAGAAAGGAGGGTTTAAATGAGAAATTCGGACATCAGAGAAGAAATTGCCGATAATGGGGTTAAATATTGGCAAGTAGCGGAAGTTTTGGGATTGAGCGATGGCGGTTTTTCCCGATTATTACGGCACGAACTGCCGGAAGAAAAGAAAGCCGAAATCCGTACAGCTATAAAAAAAGCGAAAAAAATAATGCTATGAGCGGCAACTCATAGCATTAAGGCAAATACCCTATTGAAAAAATTAAAATATAGCCTTTATATAAGTGTAACATATTTTTGTTGACTTGTAAAGGCAGATTGGAGGAAAAATGGCAACAAAAATTTTTTACACAATACGGGAAACAGCGGCAACGGGAATTTTAAGCGAACACGCATTAAGATTAATGCAGAAACAGCACAAATTACCCTGTATTATGTGCGGTACAAAATGTATGGTAAATTACCCGTTGTTATTGGAACAGCTCCAAAATGAAAGCAAAAGGGCGGTGGTCGAATGAATGTATTAAATTTGGTCGCTTGCCTGTCAAGGGGCGAGGAACACGCAATAACCGCCAAAGAGCTTTCTAAGCTGTTAAATTGGAGCGAGAGGGATATAACCTCCGCAGTCAATATTTTGCGCAAGTCGGGAAAAATAATATGCAGCAGTGCAAAGGGGTACTTCCTGCCGAGTTGTAACGAAGATGTAAGGGAGTTTGTTCGGCAGATGAACGGCAGAATAAAAGATATGAAACGGGCAACCGCACCGGCAGAGAAATTTTTGAAAAAATATCAAGAAAGGATTTTATAAAAGTGGAAGATAAAAAGAGCTTTGTTTTGTATACAGAATATGAAGAGCCAATATCTGACCTGTCCGATGAAGAAGCAGGAAAATTATTTAAAGAAATCTTTGCTTATGTCAGAAGCGGAACCGAAAATAATTTAGAGGGCGTTGCAAAAATGGCATTCAAATTTATAAAAAAGGACATAGACATTAACAATCAAAAGTATGCTGAAACCTTAGAAAAGCGCAGGGAAGCAGGCAAAAAAGGCGGACGTCCGAAAAAGGAAACTGAGCAAGCAAAAGCAAATGGTTTTTCGGAAAAGCAAAAGGTTTTTGACGAAAACCAAAAAAAGCAAACAAAAGCAAAAAAAGCTGATAATGATAATGTAAATGTTAATGTTAATGATAATGATAATGTAAATGTTAATGAGAATGGTAATGATTATAATATATATAGCTCCGAGCAAAACTGCTCCGAGCCGCCCGTCATCAAATTACCGCTCAATGACAAAACCGAATTTGAAATTTTTAACAGGGACGTTATCAAGTGGGAGGAGCTATATCCTAATGCGGACATAATGCAGGAGCTTAGAAAAATGAAAGGGTGGTTAGACGCAAATCCCCAAAAGAAAAAAACAAGAAGCGGTATAAGCCGATTTGTTAATAACTGGCTAAGCCGAGAACAGGACAAAGGCAGTAATATCCCCACAGGAGTAAATACAGCACAACAATCAAGGGGCAATCCGTTTTTAGCTATGCTGTCGAGTGAAGGAGGAGTAACGAAATGACGAAGCAGGAAACCACACAAATTTTAGCGGTATTGAAAGCGGCATACCCTGCATTTTACAAAGACCAGACACAAGAGGAGTTATCGGGTGCGGTTAATATATGGCACGGTATGCTGTCAGATTTGAGCTGTGAGCTTATAACAAAGGCAATACAAAAAATTATAGCCACAAATAAGTTTGCGCCCTCCATAGCGGAAGTAAGGGCGGCGGCAATTGGTTTAACCGCCACCGATGAGCTTTCGCCGGAGGAAGCTTGGACGCTTGTAAATAAGGCGCTCCGCAATTCTACATACAACAGCGGCACAGAGTTTGAAAAACTCCCCGAGATTGTCCAAAAGGCATTGGGAAGTCCGAGCCGATTAAAGGTATTATCAAGCGAGGACGAAGTTTTTTTACAAACCTCAATTGCGGCACAGTTTAAAAGAGAATATCAGTATTGGGCGGATAAAGCACGTGAGGAAGCATTACTTCCCGAAAGTGTTAAACAATATAAGGCATTGGCTCAAGCTCCCGAGACCTTGAAAAAACCTGATAAAACCTGACAAAAGCGGAGCAAATGCAAAAAATGCACCGCTCCGCTAAGAATTTAAAGTCATTGTAATTATAACACAGGACGGTAAAAAATGCAATGACAAATGAGGAACTTGCAAAAAAAGCAAATGACGGCGACAATAAGGCTCTCTCGGAACTGTACAGTCAAACAAGGCGGTTACTGTATGCTTTAGCCGTCAAATACTACAACAATCATTCCGAAAGGTGTACGGCGGCAGGGGTAGAGGTGTCAGACCTTGAAAACGAAAGCTATTTCGCATTGCGTGAAGCTGTCGGCGTGTACTGTAAGAAAGGGGGCGAATATAAATTTACGACATTCTTAAAATACCCCGTTCTAAACCATTTTAACGAGCTTACAGGGTACAGGATAAAATCCGCACTGAATGAACCGCTGAACAACTGCAGAAGCCTTGACGAGGTATTACAGGGGTCAGACACCAAAACCACATTAGGCGAAACCATAGCCGATGAAGCGGCGGAATTTGTGGACGATGTGATACAAGACATTACAAAGTTTGAAATAGTTCGAGACATAAAAAAGTCGCTTGCAGACAATCCACAGGGCTTTGAGGTTTTATATCTGTATTATTTCAAGGGTATGAAGTATCGGGAAATAGGCGAAAAAATCGGCGTTAGTACGACTTATGTACGGGATATTATAAAGCGTACTCTCAACAAGCTAAGGCGCAAAAAAGAAGTCAGAGAGTACGGGAAGGACGTTATAAGCTCCTCAATCAGAATTGGGGGCGTAGGACGTTTTAAGCACACTTTGGAAAGCTCCACCGAGTGGGCGGCACGAAAATTGATAGAAAAGGAGCAGAAAAATAATTTATAATTTTTGGAGGTAAATATGCTTAATCACGACAAAACAAAAACATTGACTTTAGAGGTAAAAGGACACATCGAGGACATTGCCCGATTGATAGCTGCGCTCAATACCCAAAGAAAGGAAATTAACGATAACGGGGATATTTCCGAGCAGGGTAAGGAAATGCGCATAAATGAGCTTGAGGGAGTTTACAAGGCAAAAGCGCGGGGCGTAGTTGAAAAAATCGTTTCGGCTTTGGAGGAAATAAAAAGTACCGAAATGGCAAACGAAAATGAAACAAACCTCGAGAACCCTGTACTTATTAACGCTGTAAACGTTGTAGGGCAGTTGCAGGGCGAATTACCGTCCGAGACAGCAATGCGGTACATAAATTCATTCAGAGGGGATAAATATGCCTTAGAAACGCTGTCAGCGTTATTTGACAAGTACGGCATAAGAACGGACATTTCAAAATATATTTTCAGTGCCGAGCAGAGATATGACCAGTATATAGAGCTCGCCGCAAACCTTACGCACCACGACACAAGCATTATGATGCCGGTAATAACCTTGAGGGGCGGTATCATAGACACCGCCGAAAAATTAGGGGTAGAATTTACCGAAGAAGAAAAAACTCCGCTCGTTGACCTTGATGACGTATATGATGAGATAGCAAAGCAAGCAATGGGTTTGGTAGTGTAATTGAGGAATATTTCCCCACTGTAAAAAAAAGGCAGTATCCTACTCGGTACTGCCTTTTACGCTTTTACAGCTTGTTTATGATTCCGTCAATATTGTCCAGTGTTTCCCTTAAAGTCTTTACTTCTTGCCCGACTTTAGCTATGTAGTCAAGGAGAATATGACATTTTGTCTGCGCATCATCAAAGTAAGCTGCCAACCTGTCCGGGTGATTTTCGGTGTCAATGCTGAAATAATCTTCAAGTAAGTCCACATTTATAACCCTTGCTTTTGCCATTGCGACTTCAACCTCTAACAAAGCATCCGAAGCCGTATACATTGATTTTTTTAAATCAGTCATAATAAAAAATGCTCCTTTCAAAATCACTGTTTGCTTGTGGTACTGTCACAAGCGTCCCTTAATCGCATTGCAAATTTAAAGCCTTGTTCAAAGGCGAAATCTTCCATTGTAGACAATGCTCTTTTAAGAATGCTGTCGAGAGCGCTTCCCTTATCATAATCATTTTTAAACGTGGGGGTTACAAATGTTTCTTGAGCGGCTTCTATGTACTGTTTACCGGGCATATTTTCAAATTCTTTGACATATTCCTCGGCCTGCTGATAATCATAAAATAATTCTCTGATAATGTTTTTCATAAATAAAAATACTCCTTTCAAATTTACCATTTGACAAGAGTACCCTAATTTGATATAATATATTTTAGATAGGGTATCCCTGTCTTGTGGGAATAGAGTGTCTGTGTTCAAAAATTGCACTCTATTCTTTTTTTGTTTTCAAGCCTTCCCTTATTAATTTTTTAATTTCGGTCTGCTTGGGTTTCCCCTCAAGAGCTGACAGTATATCTCTGTCCGTTTTATTGTTTAGCTTTAAACCAATAAAAGTCGTATTCGCCTTGTCATACTTTTGTTGAGGGGTTAATTTTTTTTCGCTTATTGACAAACACCGCCTTTCCGTGATATAATAATCACATCAAGGGCGACTATGCAGCGTGGTCACCCCTCTGTTATCTAGAATTTGAAGAAATGCCGTGCCGCCCAGGTGCGGTTATTTCTTTTTAAGAACTATTACGGTAAGTAATATTATGTAAAACACAATAATTATCTTTTCCATAACTCCCCCTTTCCGAGGGAATAACCGTGTCACCCTTAATGCTTGTCTATATTATAACATAGGTTTAACCTATTGTCAAGTATAAATTTAATAATTTTTGATAAATTTTAAGCACCTCGTATTTGCTCTCTATTTTTCCGTATAAGCCATTTTTGCAATTAGTCAAATGTTTACTTGTTTGAGAGTTGTATTTCGTTTGTGCGGTAAAATAGAGCTTTGTAGAGGGTGTATTAACGTCAATCCGTTAGGTTGACCGTTTTACGCCTAATCTACCGACTTTTTAAATGTAACATTTTTCCAACACGAAAATATTATAATTATGGTTGACATTTGTAAAGCTTTGTGTTATAATATTAATACAAATTAGATATACTAATTTCGGACGTTGAAGTATGTTCCTCGGTTGGGAAGTGCATACCAAGTCCCTGTATATAGTTATTGCTAAGCTATTCCCAAATAGGCTGTATGCCGAAACAAAAAGCATTATTTTAAAATTAAGACGCTCCTTTTCAGGGGCGTTTTTTCATAGAACAAAGGATAAAAAATATGGGACTTATAAATGATTGTGCAAGGTTATTTAGTAACTATACAAAATATAATTATATATTGACTTTGGATTGCTGCTATACCCTTAAAATTGCTTTTAAAAGTGAACATTTTTACCACCTGGCAGGTCTGCACTACTTAAGGGATATAAAAGAAATAGACAACAGGCTTCCTGCAAATTCAGCAAAGCGAATTTATAAGAGCATTTGCAAAAATCAAATAACGCAAGAAACAATTGAAAAAAGTAAACAGTATAGCAAAATCAAAAACCGCCTGGAAAACTTTTTAAAACTTGATGATGTTATAAACTGTAAGATAGTTGTGGATTTTGATTATACAAAAGTGCCGCAGACAAAGATACAGTCAAAATATATACTCTATACTCAATACAACGGACTTTATATAATGTTAGGTTTAAAGTATGATGATGACGTTCTAATACCCGAAACTTTTATTGTTGATAAAACGGATTATTATATAAAAAATCAAACTTGCTATAACGTGGTAAATATTGAAAAAGAAAAAGTCGGGCATAGAAAAAAATAATTCAACAATAATTCAACAACTTTGCAAAATTCAACAAAATTCAACTAAACGATACAAAACGATAAACAGCAGTAAACCGCATAATACCGCCATTTATGGCACATTACAAGAAGTTATAAAACGGTCCGATTTGAACTCATAACCCGAAGGTCGTTGGTTCAAATCCGGCCCCCGCAACCAACAATGCGAACCGATTTAGATATCGGCGCAAGAAATCCAGTAACCACAACGGTTACTGGATTTTTTTATCCCGTTTTTTCAAGTGAAACTCAATAGATATCCTAAGCCAAAAACGGCTTTCAGGGAGGACTTGAACTAAATTTAACAGATATCAAGGGCAGATTTTACGATTAATTTCGTAAAGTCTGCCCCTTTTTTGTTTTTATAAATGTTAAATGTTTGTGTCTTGAAGAATAGCTCCTAGCTGGAGAAAAGCAAGTTTATTTTCTCCCTTGCAATCCGTTCATTGCAATACACAAAATTAAACTCACCACTAATCTGCATATCTGCAACAGAGAAGGTGGCAAGGTCGTCACGGCATCGGGAGATAGGTTCATAGGCAAAGGTAATCGCACCATTGTTTGCCACAATGTCGCAGATCACGGAAAAATTACTGACAGAGATACAACGCTTAAAGTTGTCAAGGGAAAACCCTCGGTCTGTAATTGCATTATGCAATAATGTTCTCGTTCCCGAATACGGCTCTCTGACCACAATGTCCTTTGAAAAAATATCTTCAAGGGTCACGGTCTTATTGGCAAAAGGATGGCTTTTTGCACAGACTCCTACAAACGCTTCTTTCTTGTAAAGGTGGTAGCCGTATTTGGATTTGTCAAACATACCTTCAATAACGGCAAAATCGATCTCTGCCTTTTCAAGCATACGTAAAAGAACTTCTGTGTTATCGACAACTAAATCAAGGGTATGGTTTGGCTCTTGCAGAAAGGAACGAATCTCCGGCACGATAACAAATTCGCCAATAGTTTTGGTTGCACCAACGGTCATATGAACGGTATCTGTGGGCATAAACTTTTCACGGATTTCAGCTTCCTCTGCCTTGATGCTATCAAAATAACGCTTTAGCCGCTGAGCGTTCTTTGTTCTTGATAGTGTTCGTCCATCATACTCAAACAGCTTCACACCGTAATAATTCTCCAAATAATGAATATGCTGCGTGACACCCGGCTGTGTCATATTCAGTTTTTCCGCCGTTCTGCGATAGTTCATTTCATCATAAAGGGCAAGGAAGGTAAGCACTCTGTAATCTAACATAACAATCTCCAATTAACTCATATTATCGTCCGATAATAAATGATAATTTGATTTTATCATAAAACTGTAGTATAATCAAGAGGTGTAAGTGAAAGTAGGAGATTGTTTATGAAAGTATTAAAAGTTTTTCCCGGAATAATATTATCTGTAGGTGTGGCTCTTCTTGCGTGCTGGCTTGAAAGTCTGCTGCCTATTCATCTGATTGGCTCTGCCGTGATTGCTATGTTTATCGGTATGATCCTCAATTACTTTTTGAGGAATACCAAGGTGTTTACATCGGGACTCAAATTTACATCCAAGAAGATCTTGAAGTTTGCCATTATTTTGCTCGGCTTGTCCCTCAATATTACGACTATCCTCAACGTAGGTAAAATGTCCCTTACCGTTATGATATTTACTTTACTTACTTGTTTTGGCGGTGGTTATTTTATCGGTAAGGCGTTGGGACTCAATTGGAAGCTCTCCAACCTTATCTCTGCCGGTACGGGTATTTGCGGTGGCTCTGCCATTGCCGCTATTGCCCCGACTATCGATGCAGACGATAACGATGTAGCTTATGCTATGTCTGCTACTTTTCTGTTCGATATGGCAATGATCGTATTGTTTCCCATTATGGGACAAGTGATGGGAATGACCGATCAGGCATTCGGTATTTGGGCGGGAACGGCAGTTAACGATACTTCTTCCGTTGTTGCGACCGGCTATGCCTTCTCAGAAGGCGCAGGTGATTTTGCCACAATGGTAAAGCTCACAAGAACCCTTGCGATTATTCCTACCGTTATTACCTTTGCTTTTGTGCAGCTCCGTCTTAAGCGCAAAGAAGCTCTTGCAAACAGCCAAAACGGAAGCGAACTGAAGGCAAATTTCAGCATTGCAAAGATATTCCCTTGGTTTATTCTCGGATTTCTTGCAATGTCTATTGTAGCAAGCGTGTTCCCAATTCCTGCCGCTGTTGTATCCGGCACCAAGAGTGCAAGCAAATTCCTTATGGTATGTGCATTGGCGGCCATCGGTTTGAACACATCCTTCTCAAGCATGAAGAAAGCCGGTATCCGTCCGATGATCCACGGTTTTATCATCTCGGCGTTGGTCGTTGTCGTTGCGTTGTTGGTAGAAATGGCAATGGGAATCGTATAAAGAGAAATAACACTATAAGAGAGCAATGAATAAATTATCCGATGCGAGGTACACGGTATTATAAACTGCAATTTATCGAATTGTTTTGTGTAGACATCTAAATCGGTGCGACGTGCCAATTAAATGTACGCCTATATTGACGGTAAGAAAACGGTCGGTATGGGCGTACTTTTTGTGGCGCAACGCTGTTTGCATTAAATATTAAAACAAAGGACACGGAAGGGGAAAATACATATATGTCAAAAAAAGAAATAATCAAAAGGTACATTTTATTTATAATAAGCTTGTTTTTTTGCGGCATTCGGAGTTGCAATAACAAGGCACGGTGAGCTTGGAGTTTCTCCGATTTCATCTGTGCCGAATGTTATGAGCAGTTATATGGATTCATTTTCGCTCGGAACATGGCTCATTATTTGGAATTGCGCTTTGATTGTCGGTCAGGTATTAATACTGAAAAAGGAATTTCAATTGATACAGCTTCTGCAAATTCCGCTTTCTTTCCTTTTCGGGATTTTTACCGATTTCGGGGTATGGTGTATGTCATATGTTTCAAATCAGTATTATGCGGTTCGGCTGTTGCTTGTGATTTCCGGCATAGTATTGCTCGGTTTCGGCGTAGCGCTTTCCGTAATTGCAAACGTCATTATGAATTCCGGAGAGGCTTTTGTAAAAGCAATTTCTGATAAATCGGGTATAATATTCGGTAATGTTAAAATCGGGTTTGACATCGGCTGTGTGGTGCTGGCGCTTGTTATATCGTTGTTTCTTTTCGACGGTAAGATTGTCGGCACTCGTGAGGGAACGATTTTAACGGCGCTTTTGACGGGAATTGTTGTGAATTTTTTTGTAAAGCGAATATCCGAGCCTGTTAATAACGTATTGTCAAAATAGATATGCGGAATTGAAAAGCTCTTGCAAACCAATCGGTTTTTGTGTATAATCAAAACAGAGGGCAAAATGTGAAATGTCTTAAAAAAGATAATGTCAGGAGTAAAAAAGTGAAATTTGAAGTAAGAGGAAACCAATTTTTTAAAAACGATAAAGAAACAAAAATCATATCGGGTGCGGTGCATTATTTCAGAAATATGCCGGACACCTGGATTGATATATTCAAGAAACTGCGTGCGCTTGGCTGCAATTGTGCGGAAACCTACTGCGCATGGAATATGCACGAGAAAAAGCAGGGCGAATATTGTTTTGACGGGATATTAAATATATCCGAATTTATAAAGAAAGCCGCCGCAGAGGGGTTAATGGTTATTGTCAGACCGGGGCCGTACATATGCGCCGAATGGGAGTTCGGCGGATTGCCGTGGTGGATTCAAAATGATGAGGATATGGAGATACGCTGTTCAAATCCCGCATATATAAAGCATTTTGAAAGTTATCTTGAAAGACTGTTTGAAGAAATCCGCCCGTTGCTGTGTACAAACGGCGGCCCTGTGATAATGCTCCAGTGCGAGAACGAATACGGTTACTACGGCGATGATAAGGCGTATATGAAGCATTTGTATGAATTTTACCGCAGTCACGGGATTGACGTGCCGCTGTTCACGTCGGACGGAACGTCAAAAAAAGATTTGCTTGACGGAGGTATTGACGGCTGTTTTTCAACGCTCAATTTCGGAAGCCGTGTGGCTGAGAATTTTGCCGCACATGACGAGCTGTTCCCCAATCAGCCAAAGATGTGTATGGAAATGTGGGACGGCTGGTTTGATGCGTGGGGCGATGACGAGCATCATACAACCTCTGCGGAAACGTATGCGGGCGTTGTGGACGATATGCTGAAAAAGGGAAGCCTTAATATGTATATGTTCATAGGAGGAACTAATTTCGGCTTTACAAGCGGTGCAAATCATTATGAAAAATTTGCGCCCGATGTGACAAGCTATGATTATGATGCACTTTTAAGCGAATGCGGAGATGTGACACCGAAATATTATGCCGTAAGAGAGGTTATCAAAAAATATGTTGACGATTTGCCGGAGGAAATTCCGCCCAACAGAGCGAAAAAATCTTACGGAAAGGTTGAGCTGACGCAGTTCGGCGGATTGTTTGACAATCTTTGCAATTTATCGGAGCCTGTACATTCGGAAATCCCGAGATGTATGGAGAAGTATGGTTTCGGATACGGATACATTGCGTATCAGACTGTGCTTGAAAGAGAGTATGAGAATGCCGTTTTGAGCTTTGAGAGCCTGGGCGACCGTGCGCAGATATACATAAACAAGGACTTAAAAGGGATAGTGTACGTCAATGATGAGAAATTAGAAGTAAGCATAAATGCAAACCCCGGTGATACGCTGACGGTTTTGTGCGAGAATATGGGGCGTGCAAACTTCGGTCCGAAAATGATGCGCAAAAAAGGCATTGCGGGCAGATGTCTGCTTGACGGCAAGGTGCATTTTAACTGGAATGTTTATCCGCTGCCGATGGAAAACCTTGAAAATGTTGTGTACGGTTCGGCGCTCCCCGAAGAAAAGAGTGTTTTCTTAAAGGGAAGCTTTATGATAGAGGAACAGCCGTGCGATACGTTTTTATGGCTCGATAATTTTAAAAAAGGCTTTGTGCTGATTAACGGCTTTAATATCGGCAGATATTGGGAGATAGGTCCGCAGGAAACCTTGTATGTTCCTGCATCTCTGCTGAAAAAAGGCAGAAACGAAATAGTTGTTTTTGAGTCTGACGGAATAAAAGGCGATTGCGAGGTTGAGTTTTGCAATTCGCCGTGTTTGGGACCGCAAGCAAAGAAAGCAAGACACTAATGTGTCTTGCTTTCTTTGAACAGCGAGGGAGAAAATCCCGTTGCTTTTTTTATGATATTGCTGAAATACGGCTGTGAGTCAAAACCGCATTTTTCCGCCGTTTCGGTTACGGAGTAATATCCGGACGAAAGAAGCTCGACAGCCTTTTTTATTCTAAGCTCATTTATATATTTGAGCGGAGTCTGATGAAATTTCGCCACAAACAGCTTTCTGAAATACGTATCGCTCATATTTGCCATTTTTGCCAGAGCGTCAACGCTTAGGTTTTTGTCCGAATAATGTTCATGAATATAATCAGCTGCTTGTTCTATTTTTTTGTTTCGGTCGTTTGAATTAAGCTCTTGTCTTTGTTCTGAAATCCGCATAAGTATTTTATAAAAATCCGATTTGCACGAATACAAATATCCTGTTTTTTTCAAGTCCCACGAACGGCACATATTATCAAGCTTTCTTTCAAAATACCGAAAATCTATCGGTGTGAAAATATCCGGCTCATTTTCGGAAAAGCGGTTGTTTGAGTGGAAATGCACTGCTAAAAGCTCCTCCTCGCCGGCATCTATTCTGTAATCATAGTATTGCGGAATGTACAGAATATCTCCGGCATTCACATCAAAGACCGTTTCGCCGTGCGTAAATCGTGCACTGCCGTGTATTCTCAGCGCCAATGCCTCAAAATCTCTTTCGTACGCATATGCGTGACTGCTGCCACGGTTGATATGCAGTACCGATATTATTTCCGCCTCTGTATCTTGGCAGTTGAAAAACATAGCTTTGCCCCCTTTTTGGTATTTATCAAAATCATATATTATTTTTGATTTGCTGTCAAGTGTTTTGTTCGGAAATTTATATATTCCAAGAGGATTTTTGTATTGTTTTTTTAAAACTTTTTCTGTATTATAAGCCTATAAAAGAAAAACGGAGGAAATAAAAATGTCTTTGACAGTGGTTAAGCCGCCGCACGGCGAAAGGGCGTATGAACTTGCGGCGGAGATTTTTTCAGATATGTACAAAAAAGTTACGGGAAAGAGCGTCGGAGAGGATGGAGAGAACGGCATTGTTTTAATCGGTTCGGACGCCGTTAACGATATTGCGGCAAGTGATATATTTGAGGAAAATATTTCGGATTTGAACATTCGGTACGGAACGGACGATTATTGTATCCGCACATACAAAAAGGACGGACAAAATGTTTTGCTCCTCGCCGGCGGACGGGGCAGGTCAACCATTTATGCGGTTTATGATTATTTTGAGAGATTTGTCGGCTGTCATTATTTTTGGGACGGGGACGTTATACCGCACAAGCCGTGTATTCCTATGGAAAATATCGACTTGCACGAAAGCCCGAGATTTGAATACCGCGGACTGCGCTATTTTGCGCACAGAGGTTTAAAGCGGTTTCAGGCGGAGCATTGGTCGCTTGATGACTGGAAAAAAGAAATTGACTGGATAATGAAAAAACGCCTGAATTATTTTATGCTGCGTATAGGAATGGACGATACATGGCAGAGAGCGTTCGGGGATATTGTTCCGTATCCCGAAGATTTTTGCAATATAGAGGGCGAAACGGGATATGACGAACGCTCGGACTTTTGGACGCTGAAATATCGGGGAAAATTAAGAGAGAAAATTATGTCGTATGCACGGGAAAACGACTTAATTACCTCAACCGACTGCGGAACAATGACGCACTGGTATTCTCGAACACCGCTTGAGTTTTTGGAGAAACAAAAGCCGTCGTTCCTCGAGCAGGCAGACAATCAATATAACGAATTTGACACAGGAAAGGTATTTGATTTCCGCAAGTCCGAAAATATGGAATATTATATGAGGCTGACAAAGACTATGGCAGAGGAATTTGATAAAAACAATTATCTTTTCCACACCATCGGACTCGGTGAGCGCAGAATATACAGCGACAACCAAAAAAATTTCAATTTGAAAAAATTGTGCTACAGGCGGATTATGCAATATCTGCGTGAGGAATATCCCAACTCTGTGCTGATGCTTGCAAGCTGGGATTTTGTAGGGTGGTGGCAGCCGCACGAGGTGCAAAATCTGATAAAGGAGTTAGACCCGGAGCGTACAATAATTTTGGATTATACCTCCGAGGGGAACGATGCGGTGCAAAATTTCACAAACTGGGGATTTGTAAACTCGTTTCCGTGGATTTTTGGACTGTTTCATGCGTATGAGCCGGAAAGTGAATTAAGAGGTCCGTATGACAGAATAGAGGAACGGCTCAAAATCGCAAAGGACGATCCGTTCTGCAAAGGAATGGCGCTTTGGCCCGAATTGGCGCACAGCGACCCCATTGTTTTGGAATACCTTTCCGAAAACGCATGGTCGCCTTTAAAGCGCACGCCTGAGGAAATAATTGAGCAATTCTGCGAAAACAGATATGGAGTATACGGAGACAGAATGAATGAGTGTTGGCAGAAATTCTTCCCGTTTTTAAAGCTTTCGGACTGGGGCGGATATACGAAAATCGAAACGGAAACCGGCGAGTTTAAAACAGACGCTGTATGGTTTTCGCACTCCGATGCATGGACAAAGCCGATAGATTTTCTGGTGCGCTGTAATAATGGTGAGGATATGAGCCGTGTAAGTGCGTGCTTTAAGGAAAAAATCGGCGCCGCAAAAAAGGAAATTCCCGTGCTTTCGGAGCTTTTGCAGGGGTTGGCGGATATAGCCGAACACACAAGCGACGAATTTATTATACGTGACTCAATAGACATTGCGAGAACAATATGCGGAAGATTTTTAAATTATATGATAGTTTCGGCGGCACTGATTTCCTACGGAAAAATAAATATGTGTGAAATCAGAACATTATATGAGAAGCTTATTTCACATTTATCGGATTTGCTTTGGAAAACCGCCGACTTTTCACTCTTAAGCACTCTCGAAAGCCTTAAGCAAACAGCAGAGGTCAATCCACGGTTTGAGAGGACGCTTAAAAATAATATTTTAAACGTATATTGCAGACAGTATTGCAGTGAGCTTACCGATTTTGTTTTTAAAGACGAGGCGGAAATGGTGTTTGAATGGCTCGAATGTCCGTTTCCGCTTTCGGAAATTGAAGAAAAATCAAGGGAAAAGGAAAAGCAATTTATAAATAAACCGCTTGATCAAATGCAGAGAAATCCGCAAAGGACATTGAGTGAAATTCTGTTTGCAATCTCAGCGGCGGTAAAAGAAGCGGAACGGATTTTTTGAATAATTAAAACTCCCTCTTGATTTACAGTAAGGAAAAATATGTTGCGTTTTAGGAATTATTATGGTATAATTTTGAATGGAAAAAATGTATACGGAGAGGATACAATGAAGAAAAAAATAATAACAGATATAAATAAGGGAGCGATGTAAAACACCGCTCCCTTATTTATCAGTCATACCATACGGGACATTGCGAAACGGGTTTGGAAACCATACCGTCCAAAAGCTCCTTTGCGCCTTGTATGCTGTCTTTGTTCAGCGAATAGTACGTTTTCTTTCCGTCTTTTCTGCCCGAAACCATTCCCGACGCACACAATATTTTCATATGGTGCGATAATGTCGGCTGAGAAATTTCAAGCTCGTCAAGCAGAGCGTTTCCGCACTTTTCTTCGTTTTGCAAAAGCTCGATTATTCTTATTCTGTTCTCATCGCACAGCGCCTTAAAAATCTCCGCTGCACGCACGTAATTATTTTCCATTTTATTTCTCCTTTTATGCTTTTTCAAGCGTAAATGTAAACGTTGTGTATTTTGCGTCAGAGCCTTCTTTTGCATCGTCGCTCTGCACCCATATGCTTTGCTTGTGCAGTGTTAGAATATCCTTTACAAACGAAAGTCCCAGTCCTGCACCGCTCTTGTTGTTTCTCGATTTATCCGTTTTGTAAAAACGCTTGAATACGTTGCTCAAATCCTCACGGCTTATGCCTGCGCCGAAGTTGCCGACACGGATATTGACTTTGTTCCCGTCAACCCACGTTTTTATACCGATAGTGGTATTTGAATAGCTGAATTTTATCGCATTGTCAAGCAGATTTATCACAACACGCATTATTGCGTCATGATCAGCCATAACCTTCAGGCTGTCCTCGGCGAAATCAATGTTCAAGTCCAGATTTTTCTCCTCAAGCTTGTTCGACAGACCGATTATGCATATGCGGATAAGCTCGTTTATGTCAAACTCCGTAATGTTAAGCTTGTATTCGCTCGACGCCATTTTTGACATATCCAAAAGATCGTTTACAAGCTTGGTAAGCCTTACCGATTCTTCAAGAACAATATTAAGATAATAATCACGCTTTTCCTCCGGAACCGTTCCGTCAAGAATACCCTCGACAAAGCCCGTTATGCTCGTCATAGGCGTTCTAAGCTCGTGCGACACGTCCGAAACAAACCGAGAACGTGTTTTTTCCGTTTCTTCTATGGAGTCTGCCATAAAGTTAAAGCTTGACGCAAGCTGACCCACCTCGTCACAGCTTGAAACGGCAACACGGTGCGAAAAATTGCCTGCCGCAATGTCACGTGCGGCGTTGTTTATCTCACGTATCGGCTTAGATATGCGCTTTGCCTGTATGTACACCAGTACAAACGCTACCGCCATTGAGCAGAATATCGCTATAAGGAAAGCGGAAAAAAGTCCCATAAGAGTTTTTCGCAAAAGCGGCATATATATATTGAAGAACATTGCGCCCACGATTGAGCCGTTGTACCGCACAGGCACGCCGACAGTGAACACGTCTGTGTCATACGCTCCGCCGAAATCGCTCTTTTTACGGAACGGTTTGCCGCTGTCGACAACCGTTTCCACAAAATCTCTCGGCACGGTGCGCACCGTACCCGTTGCCTGTGAAACCTCGCCGTCCGCATTGGTAACGATTATTTCGCCGTGAATAAACCTCGCCCAGTGCATCAGCGACTGCTTGTACGCATTTCTCGCACGAATATCCGTTTCCTCTATCTGATATGCGCCCGTCATCTGCTCCAGTACGCCGCTTGCCGCAAGAATATCGTTTTCCTGCTGGCGCAGTACGTATTCGTTTAATACAACGCCCATAACAGCGGAAACGAACATAAAAATTATCAGTATAATCATCGTGTACGTCCAGAACAGACGGCTGAATATACTTTTAAACATTTTGCGCCTCCCGCTATCTTACCTCGAACTTGTAGCCTACACCCCATACGGTTTTGAGCTGCCAGTTCGCCTCGACGTTCTCAAGCTTTTCACGCAGTCTTTTTATATGCACGTCCACCGTTCTCGAATCACCGAAATAGTCAAATCCCCAGACCTCCTCAAGAAGCTGTTCTCTTGTAAACACCCTGTTTGGGTTTGACGCCAAAAAGTACAGCAGTTCAAGCTCTTTCGGCGGAATTTCCGTTATTTTTCCGTCTATTTTAAGCTCATAATTTGAAAGGTTTATTTCAAGCTTGGGGAACACTATCTCTTTGTCCGCCTTTTGCTCCTTTGCGTCCGTGCGGCGCAGAACAGCCTTTATTCTCGCAACAAGCTCCTTTGTTTCAAACGGCTTTACCATATAGTCGTCCGCACCGAGCTCAAGTCCGAGAACCTTGTCAAACGTTTCGCCCTTCGCCGTAAGCATTATTATCGGCACGTTGCTCGTTTTTCGTATTTCACGGCACACCTGCCAGCCGTCCATTTCGGGCATCATTATATCGAGTATTATTATTGACGGCGATTCGCTTCTGAACAGTTCCAAAGCTTTCACGCCGTTGTTTGCCGTTATTGCCGTAAAGCCTTCCTTTGTAACATACAGGCGTATCAGCTCCGATATGTTTTCGTCGTCGTCCGCTATAAGTATTTTTGTTGCAGCCATATTATCCACCCGTCCCTTTCTCCGAAATTTGTGCAACTACATTATAGCACATTATTAAAAATTAATAAAGCGTTTTTTTTCTAATTTACACTTTATTAACAGAAATTACATACTTCACATTAATTTTGATGACGGCGCACCCACTCATCGAGGAATTTCATCTGCTCTGCTGTGTGGAACCAATGCTCGCCGCCATTCATAATTATACAGCGCCTGTATCAGCTGTGCCGAAATCGCCGGCGGCGCAATCTTCAAAAGTATCCGCCCTATGCTTTCCGTTCCGAAAAAATCGTTTCTTTCCATTGCAGTTTCTCCCGTTTAATAAAACGTACACATTATACACCGATTTTTTATAAATTTCAATATTTTGTTTGAATAAAACGCATTTTTTGCGTCAATAATATGCATGTGAAGGGAGGCTTATAACAATGGATTTTAACAACAACAAAGAACAGAACCAGAACCAGAAACAGAACCAAAAGCAAAATCAGAACCAAAATCAGAAAACAAATCAGAAGCAGAACAATAATAAAGACAATAACTGCGACAAATTCTGAGTCGGCAACGTTAAAAACGCCGAAAAAAGGCGATGTAAAATTAATTTTACATCGCCTTTTTATTTAATCTACTTTAGGGAGTGCGTCAAAGCCTTTTTTCAGATCATCGTCTGTCGGGATATAATCGGTCATATTTCCGTCATTGTAGTTTTTGTATGCTGTCATATCAAAATATCCCGTGCCGGTAAGTCCGAACACAATCGTCTTTTCTTCGCCTGTTTCCTTGCATTTGAGCGCCTCGTCTATTGCCGCACGTATTGCATGGCTGCTTTCGGGAGCGGGGAGCGTTCCCTCAACTCTCGCAAACATCTGCGCCGCCTCGAATACCTTTGTCTGCTCAACCGAAACAGCCTCCATAAATCCGTCATGATACAGCTGTGAAAGCACTGCGCTCATACCGTGGTATCTTAATCCGCCGGCATGGTTTGCGGACGGAATAAATCCGCTTCCCAGTGTGTACATCTTCTGTAAGGGGCAAACCTTACCCGTATCACAGAAATCATATGCAAACTTTCCTCTCGTCAGGCTCGGACACGACGCCGGTTCAACGGCGATAAATCTGTAATCCTTTTCGCCTCTGAGTTTTTCGCCCATAAACGGTGCGATAAGTCCGCCGAGGTTACTGCCGCCGCCGGCACAGCCGATTATAATATCGGGCGTTATGCCGTATTTGTCGAGTGCGGCTTTTGTTTCAAGTCCGATTACCGACTGGTGCAAAAGCACCTGCGAAAGCACCGAACCGAGTACATATCTGTATCCCTCGTGCGTTACCGCCGACTCAACCGCCTCGGAAATCGCACAGCCGAGACTGCCCGTTGTGTCGGGGAATTCTTCAAGTATCTTTTTGCCGACCTGCGTGGTAAGCGACGGCGACGGCGTAACGTCTGCGCCGTATGTCCGCATAACCTCACGGCGGAACGGCTTTTGCTCATACGAAACCTTTACCATAAACACCTTGCAGTCCAGATCAAAGAACGAGCAAGCCATTGAAAGCGCCGTTCCCCATTGTCCCGCTCCCGTTTCGGTGGTTACGCCTTTAAGCCCCTGCTTCTTTGCGTAATATGCCTGCGCAATCGCCGAATTAAGCTTATGGCTTCCCGAGGTGTTGTTTCCCTCGAATTTATAATATATCTTTGCGGGTGTGCCGAGCGCCTTTTCAAGAAAATACGCTCTTACAAGCGGCGACGGACGGTACATCTTGTAGAAATCCGAAATTTCTTCGGGAATATCTATATACGGCGTTGTGTCATCCAATTCCTGATTAACAAGCTCTTTACAGAAAATTCCCTCCAGCTCCTCTGCCGTAACCGGCTTTAAAGTTCCGGGGTTTAAAATGGGCGCAGGTTTGTTTTTCATATCGGCTCTGAGATTATACCATTTCTTCGGCATCTCATCTTCTGATAAATAAATTTTGTACGGTACATTCATAATACTCATTCCTTTCTGCATAAAAAAATACTATAGAACAAATAAGTCTATAGTATGAAAACTACGAAAATATACAGAAATTGTCCTCTGCTCGTCTATTCTATTCTACTCTAAACTCATCTATTCTACCGTTATTATAGCGCCTCGGTTTTTGTTTGTCAAGAAAAATTTAAAAAAAATTTTTTGTCGGCATATTTTAACATAAATGCAAGATGTTTTTAATACAAATAATCCGCTTTTCGGTGTATAATATATTTTGCCGGATTTTCCGGCAAGGCAGGATTTGTAAACGGCGTAAGACCCGGGCGGTTATGCCACTCTCCGAAAGGAGGTGGTTATTATGAAAAAGTACATAATTAGAATTATAATTTTCATTATAGTGTTTTTCGTAATATTTACGGTAAAAGTAAAATAGCCCCCACCGACCAAAGTTAGGGCTATTTCTTTGAAAACTTTAATTTTGGCATAACCGTTCAAGGTCCTGCCTTTTTCTATATTCATTATACTCCCGTTCGGATTTTTTGTCAACAATAAATTAAATTTTTCGGACGTCGGGGTATTGCTTTTAGGGGTAAAATATAGTATAATTTATACGTATTATAACTTATGATTGGAGAAATTTAATGATCACAGTAACGGACGTAAGTCTTAATTTCAGCGGACAATCGCTTTTCAAGGACGTAAACCTCAAATTCACACCAGGCAACTGCTACGGTATAATCGGCGCAAACGGTGCGGGAAAATCCACTTTTCTGAAAATTCTTTCGGGCGAGCTTGACTCGACAACCGGAAGCGTTTCAATCGACCCCAACTGCAGAATGTCTATCCTTAAACAGGATCATTTCGCATATGACGCATATACCGTTCTCGATACGATAATTATGGGCAACAAAAAGCTCTATGACATAATGAAAGAAAAGGACGCCCTCTACGAAAAACCCGATTTTTCCGACGAGGACGGCATACGAGCCGCCGAGCTTGAGGCGGAATTTGCGGAAATGGACGGCTGGGAGGCGGAGTCTGACGCATCGAAGATGATACAGGGACTCGGACTTGACGAGAGCGTTATGTATAAGATGATGTCCGAGCTTGACGGTAACGAAAAAGTCAAGGTGCTGCTTGCACAGGCGCTTTTCGGAAACCCCGACATTATTCTCCTGGACGAGCCTACAAACCACCTTGATATACAGGCTATCGACTGGCTGGAGGAATTTCTTATGGACTACAGCGGAACGGTCATAGTCGTTTCGCATGACAGATATTTTCTTAATGTTGTCTGCACGCATATTGTCGACATCGACTATACGCAAATTAAAATGTATGTCGGAAACTATGAGTTCTGGTACGAGTCGAGCCAGCTCATTCAGCGCATGATAAAACAGCAGAATAAAAAAGCGGAGGAGAAAATCTCCGAACTGCAAAACTTTATCCGCCGTTTCTCGGCGAACAAATCCAAGTCCAAGCAGGCGACAAGCAGAAAGAAGATGCTCGATAAGCTTACCGTTGAGGAGCTTCCTGCTTCCTCAAGACGTTATCCGTTCGTTGGCTTTGATATGGACAGAGAGGCAGGCAAGGACTTGTTGTTTGTCGAGGGAATTTCAAAGACCTTAAACGGCGAAAAGCTTTTAAACAACATTTCCTTTACAATGAATCACGACGATAAAATCGCCGTAATAGGCGATAACGAGCTTGCCGTTACGGAGCTTATGAAAATCCTTGCGGAGGAGAGCGAGCCGGACAGCGGCAGTATCAAATGGGGCGTAAGCACCTCACGGAGCTATTTCCCCAAGGACAATTCAAAATATTTTGACGGCTGTACACTTAATCTTATAGACTGGCTCAGACAGTTCAGTCCCGAAGGCTTTGAAACGCAAAACGAAACGTATATACGAGGATTTCTGGGCAGAATGCTGTTCTCGGGCGATGATGTGTTTAAGGAGGTTCAGGTGCTTTCGGGCGGTGAAAAAGTGCGCTGTATGCTCTCACGTATGATGCTTTTCGGCTCAAATGTGCTTTTGCTCGACCAACCCACAAACCACCTCGACCTTGAGTCGATTACGGCGGTAAACAACGGTCTTAAGGCGTTTAAAGGCAACGTGATATTTGCCTCGCACGATCATGAGTTTATAAACACGATTGCAAACAGAATTATCGATATAAAGGCGGACGGTACGATTGTCGACCGTATGTGTACGTATGACGAATATCTTGAAATGCAAAAAAACGCCGCAAACTGAAAGGAATGATAAATATGAGTTTGGCAGATAATATTTTTATTGATAACTGCAAACAGATAATAGAACACGGTTTTTCGGACGAGCATCTTGACGTGCGTCCGCATTGGGCGGACGGCGCAAAGGCGCATACCGTCAAAAGCTTCTGCATAGTAAACCGCTACGATTTGTCAAAAGAATTTCCCATTCTCACAATCCGCAGAACGTACCTTAAAAGCGCAATTGACGAGCTTTTGTGGATATGGCAGAAAAAGTCGAACAATATTCATGACCTGCACAGCCACGTCTGGGACGAATGGGCGGACGAGAACGGCAGTATCGGTAAGGCATACGGCTATCAGCTGGGGATAAAGCACAAGTATCCCGAGGGCGAGTTTGACCAGGTGGACAGAATTATTTACGATTTAAAGCATAATCCGGCGTCACGCAGGATTATGTCGAACATATACGTGCATGAGGATTTGCACGAGATGAATTTGTACCCGTGCGCATACAGTATGACTTTTAACGTTACGGGGAATAAATTAAACGGTATATTAAATCAGCGTTCGCAGGATATGCTCACGGCAAATAACTGGAACGTGGTGCAGTATTCGGCGCTGCTGATTATGATGGCAAAGGTTTCGGGACTTGTTCCGGGCGAATTTGTGCATGTAATTGCGGACGCACATATATACGACAGGCATATTCCGATAGTGGAGGAAATAATAGCAAAAACACCGTATGACGCTCCAAAGCTTGAAGTGAACGACGTTACGGATTTTTATAAATTCACTCCCGACGATTTTAAGCTTATAGATTACAAATACCACGAGCTTAAAACGAAAATACCTGTTGCAATTTAACCAAAAAAGGACGGTTTTTTTTATGAATTTGATAGCGGCGGCGGACAAAAATATGGCGATAGGCAACAAAGGAAAGCTTTTGTATTCCATTCCGAGTGATATGAAGTTTTTCCGTACAACAACCACGGGCAAGGTGGTTGTTATGGGCAGAAAAACGCTCGAATCGTTCCCGGGGCAAAATCCGCTCAAAAACCGTGTGAATATCGTGCTTACGAGAAACGCAGAGTATAAAAAGGACGGGGCGGTAATCTGCACCGATATGGAAATGCTCAAAAAAGAGCTTGAAAAGTACGATACAAACGATATTTTTGTTATAGGCGGCGAGGAAATATACAGGCTTTTGCTCCCGATGTGCGATAAGGCGTACATAACACGCATAGACAGCGAAAGCGAGGCGGACGCATATTTTCCAGACCTTGACGGCGATGATGGCTGGCATATAACATCAAAATCGGAAACGTATTCCGAAAACGGACTTGATTTCAGATTTGTAACCTATGAACGAAAGCGGAGAATAGAAAATGTTTGGTAACGATATAAGCATAGATCTTGGTACGGCAACCGTTCAGGTGTATATAAAAAATAAGGGCATTGTTCTGCGTGAGCCGACGGTCATTGCGGTGAACACCGATACCGACAGCGTGTGCGGAGTCGGGCGTGACGCACTGCTTATGATAGGCAGAACACCGCCCAATATTCAAGCAGTACGTCCGCTTATCGACGGCGTAATATCCAATTTTACGCTCACGCAGGAGATGATACGAATTTTTCTTAAAAAATCAATTTCGTTTACCGCAGGACACCCGAGAATTATGATGTGCGTGCCGAGCGGTATAACCGATGTTGAGCAGAGAGCCGTAATAGAATCCGCACGTGAGGCGGGCGCAAAGGATATTTATATTATAGAAGAACCTGTTGCGGCGGCGCTCGGCGCAGGGTTTGATATTTCCAGGGCGCACGGTACAATGGTTGTCGACATCGGCGGCGGAACTACGGATATTGCGGTAATGTCGCTCGGCGGCGTGGTTGCGAGCCGTTCTTTAAAAATTGCCGGCGATGAGTTTACCGAGGCGATAATACGGTATATGAAAAAGGAAAAGGGACTTTTCATAGGCCCACGTACGGCAGAGGATATAAAGCGTGAAATAGGCTGTGTTATCCCGCGTGAGAAAGAGCTTGTGTACAGCGCAAAGGGACTCGGAGTTTCGTCGGGACTGCCGCAGAGCGTTATGATTTCGTCAAACGAGATTTATCCCATATTTGATGATTTTGTGTTCAATATCTGCGAGCGTGTGCGTGAGGTTTTGGAGGATACTCCCCCCGAACTTCACGGCGACATTATAGACGACGGCATTGTTATGACGGGCGGCGGCTCGCTGATTTACGGTCTGGGCGACAGAATTACGGAGGCTTCGGGCGTTAAGTGCAGTATTGCGCCGTCGCCTGTCAATTGCGTCGCACTCGGCGCAGGGCGTGCGCTTGAGGCGATAGACACCGTTTCCGACCCGACGCACATTTATCATAAAAAAGCGTATATACGTGATTGAGAAAGGAATTTAATTATGTTAAACAATATCGATATTCAGAAAATTCTTCCGCACCGCTATCCGTTTCTTCTTATTGATAAGATAGTGGAGCTTGACGAGGGAAAGAGCATAAAGGGCATAAAAAATGTGACGGTGAACGAGCCGTTTTTTCAGGGACATTTCCCCGGAAATCCGATTATGCCGGGCGTTCTCATATGCGAGGCGCTTGCGCAGGCAGGGGCGGTAATGCTTCTGTCAATGCCCGAAAATAAAGGTAAGCTCGGCGTGTTTACGGGAATAAACAATTTCAAATTCCGCCGTCAGGTAGTGCCGGGCGATACGCTCGAGCTGTCTGCGGAGCTTTTGGTTTACCGCCACGGTATGGGTAAGGCAAACGTTAAGGCGACCGTTGAAGGTCAGGTTGCCGCAATGGGTGAAATAAGCTTTGCGGTGATTGAAAATGCAGCCGAATAAGGACGAGCGCATAGACGATTTGCAGCTTAACGGACTTGTTATTCTGCAAAAAGCAAACGGTTTCAAATTCGGAATAGACGCCGTGCTTCTGTCCGATTTTGCAAAGGACGCACCGTCCTCACGCACGCTTGATTTGTGTACGGGAACGGGCATTGTGCCGCTGCTTTTGAGTGCAAAAACAGCCGCACCCGATATATGCGGACTGGAAATACAGCACGATATATGCGATATGGCAAAGCGCAGTGTCGCAATGAACTCTCTGGAGGACAGAATACATATAACCGAGGGCGATTTGAACAATGCCTGTGAAATATACGGAAAAAGCACATTTGACAAGATAACCTGCAATCCTCCGTATATGGAGTGCGGCAAGGGACTTGTAAACGAAACAGATACGCTGTCGCTGTCACGCCACGAAATAAAATGCACGCTTGATGATGTGCTTCGGGTAAGCGCACAGCTTTTAATACCGCAGGGGCGGTTTTTTATGGTACACCGTCCGTCGCGCCTTGCGGACATCATCTGCGGTATGCGCAAGTATAAGATTGAGCCTAAAAGACTGCGCTTTGTACAGCCGAACGCCGAAAAGTCGGCAAATCTTGTGCTTGTCGAGGGCGCACGCTGTGGGGGCAGGGAACTTAAAATGCTTCCTCCGCTTTATGTTTACAATGCGGACGGGAACTATTCGGACGAAATAAACAGAATTTATAACAGAAAAGAGGAGCATAATTGAACGGAACATTATACCTGTGCGCCACGCCGATAGGCAATCTGGGCGATATTTCCGCAAGATGCCTGGAGGTACTGGAGAGCGTTGATTTGATTGCCGCCGAGGATACACGGCGCACCGTACAGCTGCTTAATCATTTCGGGATTTCAAAACCGCTCACAAGCTATCATGAGCATAATAAGCGTGAAAAGGGCGAGTATATAATATCGCTTTTAAAGGACGGAAAAAATGTGGCGCAGGTTTCGGACGCCGGTACGCCGGCAATCTCCGACCCGGGCGAGGATTTGGTTAAGCTGTGTATAGAAAACGATATTACGGTCACGTCCGTACCGGGTCCCGTTGCAGGGATAAATGCGCTTATACTTTCGGGACTTCCCACACGCAGATTTTCCTTTGAGGGATTTTTGTCTGTGAATAAGCGCCACAGGACGGAGCATTTGGCGTCGCTTAAAAACGATACGCATACGCTCATTTTTTACGAAGCACCGCATAAGCTCAGAACAACGCTTGCCGATATGGCAACGGTGTTCGGCGGTGAGAGAAAAATTGCGCTCGTGCGTGAGCTTACAAAATTGCACGAGGAGGTTATAAGAACCACGCTTGCCGATGCGCTTTCGCTCTATGAGGAGCGTTCGCCCCGAGGTGAGTATGTTCTTATTATAGAGGGCGCACGGGAAAAGAGCGATGATACGGAGGAATGGTGGACTGCACTTTCCGTAACGGAGCACGTGGAAAAATATATAAACGACGGACTCACTTCAAAAGAAGCGATTAAAAAAACCGCCGCCGACAGGAACGTTCCCAAGCGTGATGTTTACGGAGAATATCACGGTTTGGACAGCTGATGCGCTCGGTTGCCGAACAGAAGGGAGATTGTTATGAAAAAGAAAAGCAAAATATTTCTCGGAACGCTTGCCGTTGCAGGCGTATACAGCGCCGTAACGGGCAAGGGCGTGTTTAATAAATGGCGCTTTAAGGATCAGCACAACGCCGTTTCAAGGTATGTAAAGGGGCATTATCCCAACTCTGTTTATACGCCGATTACCGCATCGGGCGCTGGCTGGGCAACGGTCATACTCCGCCCCGGATACCCGAAAGTGTTTTTGTACATTACACGCTCCGATGACGGTATGTATATATTTAATGAAACAAAAGTTAATAAATGAGCCTGTCGACAAAGTATTGCCGACAGGCGAAAAAAGTGATATATCACTTTTTTCAAAACTATCGTATGGAAAAATCAGAAGTTCTGTTGATTGGATTTTGAAACGTCAAAATCTGAAACTTCTGATTTTAAGCCATTTCTGACGCACCTGTCGTCAGAAATGATTTGAACTTGAGGGTAGCCCTCAAACTCCCAATAACAAAGCAGACAAACCTCAAACGGTTTGTCTACAGCCTGATAAATAAAAACACGTTTTTGCATTTAACTTGTTAAATTTCTCGATTTTTAATAAGTTAAATGCATTTTTTGTGTTTACTTAGCAAAAAAATCGGTCCAAACGGACAGCTTGCTCCTGCCGAAACATACACCACACAGTTTTTTTCGGGTCGATGAGGGCATCACCCCTACCTTTGCATTTACGTAAACCGCAATATTTATCAAAAAAAGACAGCAACAGAAAAGTTCTGTTACCGTCCTCTGATTTTCAATAACGCATACAATGCCCTTTTGGTGTAGAAATAGGATATAATTCGGAGTGGCAAATGTATGCGTTACCATTTTTAAAAAGAAAAATATGTATTTTCCTTTTTAAACTTAGTTGTTTTCAGCTAAATCCTGGAGCATTTTCGGCTCTACGGGCTGATGTGCGCCGCCTGTTGAAGCAAGACCTACCGAGTAGATTGCTGCATCATAAGCTGCGTCTGCAATAAGAGTATTGATCATATCAAACATTATTGTTCTCCCCCTTTCGTGACCGCCATGCCGACCATCATTAAAACAACCACCGACAAAAGCGTTAATGATATAGTAATACCTGTTTTTATGCCGATATAGGCAAGTATTGCCGAAACAATCGCCAGAAATACAGACATTATTATCGCTTTTATTTTGTTCCGTTTTTTCTGCTTCTCTTTGAGAGGCTTATTTGGGTGCTCTATCGGAGCAAGCAGTGCAATCACTATGACCGCCGCTGTATTTGCCGCCGCCGTATACTGCCACGGAACAGGACGCATGGACAACAGCACAACTCCCGAAAATGTGAGCATCATCGTAAAACGGCACAGCCAAAAAGTTTTTGCATGAAATCCTCCGCTGAACATTCTCAGTGTACAAAACGAAAGAAGAAACACAACGCTGTCAAGAAACCTCCCCAAGATTAATCCTAAAATCATAATAATCGAAAAATTTATTATGTCCGACGTTATGAGTTTAAGACCGTAAAAGTAAACTTCTTTTTTATCCTCGGGTATGATGTTTTTTCTCACATAATACTCGGTTAAACAATTTAAAACCTTGTCCATAATTTTCCTTTGTCCTTTCAAAAATAAGTATAGCAGATATTTTTTTAAAATCAATACCCTTGGCATGATTGACGCAGTTTTGGCATAATTAACGCAAAAAAAATAGTCATATTCAGAGAATACGACACACTTTGACAAAAAACGATAAAAAATTTATGTATGTCAGGCGCAAATTGCACACAATATAAAATTACAAAAATTTTGTATATGATTTTATGTTGCTTACATATATAATATAACTAAAAGGAGTGATTGCTTATGTTTAATGTATATCATATGGAGGAAAAAATAAACAAAACATTTAGATTTCCGAAATCTTTGCTTGAAAAAATGTCCGTTATCGCCCAAAATGGAAATGTGTCATTGAAATAGCTTTGTGGTACAATGCTGTGAATATGCTATTGACAATTTAAAGGACTCATCTGATGAAATGGATACAATCCCCTGACCTATGGGGTGCGGTTTGCGCAAACGCAAAGGTAGGGGTCGATGTCCTCATCGACCCGAAACGTTGTACGGTTTAATTAGGGACGATGTGGGCATCGTCCCCTACAAATGCAGATCAATAAAGGGAAAACGTTCTCATCGACCTGCCAACAACCCCATACGGCAGACAAGACCGCGCCTTACATTTTTTGTTGACAATTATTCAAACAGGATATATAATATATACTGAAAAAATACTGCGTTAGAATGGAGAAAAAAATGAATTTCAAAGAATACGTTATAGATAAACTTGTCGAATATACCGAACTTGAACGTGAAACGGTGGAAAACTCCGTTGAAGTACCGCCGGAGGAAAAACTCGGCGACCTTGCATTTCCGTGTTTTCCGCTTGCAAAGGTTCTCAGAAAAGCTCCGCCGCTTATCGCAAAGGATATTGCGGAAAAATTTTCGGAGTCGGAGGTGCTTGATCGCTGTGAGGCTGTGGGCGGATATGTAAATTTCTTTTTCAGCCGTAAAAAATTCATATCGGAAACGGTATCGGCTGTGCTTGATGCGGGCGAAAACTGGGGTAAATCCGATATGGGCAAAGGAAAAACCGTGCTTGTCGAGTATTCATCGCCGAATATTGCAAAGCCGTTCCATATAGGACACCTCTTTTCAACGGCTGTCGGCAATTCTCTTTCAAAAATATACGCTTTTCTCGGATATGACGTGCAGTCCTTAAATCATCTCGGCGACTGGGGCACGCAGTTCGGAAAGCTCATATGCGCATACAAAAAATGGGGCGACCCGAAAAAAATTGAAAAAGACCCGATAAATTCATTGCTTGAAATATACGTAAGATTTCATAAGGAAGCGGAAAAAGACCCGTCGCTTGAGGACGAGGCAAGAGGATATTTCAAAAAACTTGAGGACGGCGACGAGGAAACCACACAGCTTTGGAAGTACTTTAGAGAGCAGAGTCTTGTCGAGTTCAAGCGTGTGTACGATATGCTCGGTGTTAAGTTCGACTCGTATAACGGCGAGGCGTTTTACTCGGATAAAATGGACGAGGTTGTAGATATTCTGCGTGAAAAAGGCTTGCTTGTCGAGTCACAGGGTGCGCAGGTGGTGGATTTGTCCGACCTCAATATGCCGCCGTGCATAATTCTGAAATCCGACGGAGCGACAATCTATGCGACACGTGACATTGCCGCGGCGCTCTACCGCCACAGAACGTATAATTTCGATAAAAATATCTATGTTGTCGGCACTCCGCAGGCTCTGCATTTTAAGCAGATATTTGCCGTTATCGAAAAAGCCGGCTGGGAATGGGGCAAAAACTGTATACACGTAGGTTTCGGTCTTGTTAAATTCCCGGGAAAGAATATGTCCACACGAAACGGCGATGTCGTATTTTTGGAGGACGTTTTAAACGAGTCAATCGAAAAAACGAAGTCCATAATCGAGAAAAACAATCCCGATATGGAGGGTATAGACGATGTTGCGAAGAAGATAGGCATAGGAGCGGTGTTGTATACGTTCCTTAAAAACTCACGAGAAAAGGATATAATTTTCTCGTGGGAGTCAATGCTTGATTTTGACGGTGAATCCGCTCCGTACTGCCAGTACAGCTATGCACGCGGAAGAAGCATTTTAAGACGTGCCGCAGATACGGACTATTCCGATGCGGATTTTGAAAACGCCGTATCCGATGATGAGTACAGGCTTGCAAAACAGCTCAATAATTTTGCGGACGCCGTAAAATCGGCGGCGGAAAAGAATGAGCCGTTCTATATAAACAGATACGTGACAAATCTTGCAAAGGATTTCAATAAATTCTATAATTCAAATCCGATATTAAAGGCAGATGTACCGCTTGATGTGAAAAAAGCAAGGCTTGCTCTGGCGGCGGCGTCATGCGGCGTTATAAAAAGCGCACTGGCATTGTTGGGTATAGAAACGGTTGAGAGTATGTAATAATCATGCGGGTCGATTGGGCATCGACCCCTACAAATGCGTTTGCAAAAACCGCACGCCGTAGGGCAGGGGCTTGCTCCTGCCGAAAAGCTGTGTCAATTTGACACGGCTTTTTTTGTTTCCACTTTTCATATCTGTTACAAATATTATTTTTTTGTAAAAAGTGCTGTTTTTTTGGGGTAAAATATAGTATAATAAAATTATGTACTTATGCTGAAAAGGACGTGAGATAAAAATGGGACTGAATAAGGTAAATCTTACAATAAATTCGAGAATGTATACTCTGGTATCTGAGGAAAGCCCCGAATATATGGCAAAGCTCAGCGAGCATATAAACGATAAAATCAAGACCGTACTTGCCGGCGGAAAAAACATAATGGGCGAACGCCCGATAGTTCTCGCCGCACTCAATATATGCGACGAATATTACAGATTAGCCGAGCCTAAAGAGGGATCGAAAAATTACGACGCCGAAAAGGCGCATTTGCGTGATCAGAACAAAAAGCTTAAGGGTGAGGTGGCAAACCTCAAGCGTGAGCTTGACGAGGCAAAATCCGCACAGGTGACCATGGCGGAAACGGAGGCTATCGCAAACAGTCTGGCGATGCAAAAAGACCTTGACGATGCAAACACGCAGATAAAATTCCTTGAAGGTCAGATAAAAAGAATGGAAGAAAAAGTGGAGTATGTGAAAAAGCAGTATCGTATCCGTGAAAAGGAATTGTTCGATATGCTTGACATAAAGACCGATGAGTAAAATAGAGCTTTTGGCGCCCGGCGGCGGCGAAGCGTCGCTTAGGGCGGCGGTGCAGTCGGGAGCGGACGCTGTGTATATAGGCGGTCCGAAATTCAGCGCACGCAGAAGTGCGGATAATTTTTCTGTTGAGGACATAAAAAAACAGGCGGATTACTGCCATCTTTACGGAGTTGATCTGCATACGGCGGTCAATATCCTGATAAAGGAAAACGAGATTTCGGAGCTTAAAAGCTATGTTTACGATTTGTGCGACGCAGGTGCGGACGCACTGATAATACAGGACATCGGAGCGGCGGAGTTTATTCACAAACTCGTTCCCGAAATGCCCCTGCACGCAAGCACGCAGATGACCGTCACAAGCCTTGAGGGCGTGCGGTATCTTGAAGAAAAAGGTTTTTCGAGAGTGGTGCTTGCACGTGAGCTTTCTGGAAAGGAAATCGAACATATATGCAAAAAAGCAAAGGCGGAGATTGAAGTTTTTGTCCACGGCGCAATATGTATGTGCTATTCGGGACAGTGCCTTATGTCGAGCATTTTAGGGGGCAGAAGCGGAAACAGAGGCTGTTGTGCCCAGCCGTGCCGCCTGCCGTATTCGATTTGCCGAAACGGCAAACGCCTTGCCGAGGGATATATGTTAAGCCCGAAGGATATGGCGCTTGTAAACGATCTTTCGGAGCTTGAAAGAATGGGCGTTGCGTCACTGAAGATTGAGGGAAGGCTCAAACGTGCGGAGTACGTGAGCGCCGTTGTGGGAGTGTACAGAAAATATCTTGATAACCCTTCGCACGTTACAAATGCCGATATGCGGGAACTGCTTGACGCATTCTCACGCTCCGGATTTACGGACGGATATTTTACCGGCAAACTCGGCAAAGATATGATGAGCCATAAAACCCCCGGCAATATGTCGGAAAATAAATTTACCACACAGGCAAAAAGCCGTGCGGCACAGGGAGCGAATATAAGAAAAATCCCCGTTGATATGTCGGCGTATATTTCTTGCGGAAGTCCCGTCATAATAAATATGTTGGACAATGACGGCAATTATGCCACCGCACAGGGCACAATATCTGTCGAAAAGGCGATAAAAAGACCGCTCGGTGAGGAGCGGATAAAGGAGCAGCTTTTGAAACTGGGTCAGACCCCGTTTGAGGTGCAGAACATCGGCATATATGCCGATGACGGCGTAACCGTTCCTATAAAAGAGCTTAACTCCGCGCGCCGTGAAGCGTGCGAAAAATTAGTAGAATTGCGCAAAAAAAGACCTTTGCGCACAAAGACAGAGGCACAGCCCGTACGGCGTGAACGCCGTGCGGTCGGCGAAGTCCGCCTTACGGCGGAGGTCGCAAATACCGAACAGGCAAAAGCCGTGATAAAAAGCGGAATAGAAACTGTTTTTGCGCCCAACGAAATTGCGGACGAAGTCCGCAGAATGGGCGCAAAGCATACTGTAGCGTGTATGTCGGATATTTTTGACGGTGCAAAGCCGAACGCATCGGATGTGTGCGTGCAGTCTACGGCGGCGGTGAGATTTTATAAAGATTACGGCGTGTACGGCGGGATGCGGCTTAATGTGTTCAATTCGCAGACGGCGGAAAATTACAAAGACCTTAAAAGCGTGCTTATTTCACCCGAACTTAATCTTCATGAAATATCGGCGCTTTTGAAAAACACCGATGTTTATGCGGAGGTAATAGGCTACGGCAGACTTCCGCTTATGATAATGAAAAATTGTCCCCTAAAAGCGGCGGGGTATTGTGCGTCGGGCAAATCGGGATACGTTCTGCACGACAGAAAAAACGAGGAATTTCCCGTAATGTGTACAAAGGATTGCCGTGCCGTACTGCTTAATTCAAAGCCGGTTTACACGGCGGATAAAGCAGATGATTTACTGCGCACGGGCATAAATTCGATACGTCTTGTGTTCACAACGGAGAGTGCAAAGCAGTGCGCCGAAATAATAAGCGAATACAAATCGGCGCTTGACGGACAAGCCGTAAAAAAGCCTGCCGACAATCAATTTACCAGAGGACATTTTTACAGAGGTGTACTTTGACGCAAAAGGTTTAACGTCAGACTTCGACATCGTCGGTCTGCTGCCAAGCGACCTGCTTGTTTATCTGTTGCGTACACTATACTATACTATGAAACGGAGAACAATATGTACAGATTTATACTTGCGTCGCAATCGCCGAGAAGAAAAGAGCTTTTGGAAAATATAGGCGCCGAATTTGAGGTAATCGTATCCGATGCGGACGAAAGCTCCGTTTCGGGCGACGGAATAACGCCGGGACTGTATGTCCGTGAGCTTGCGCTCATAAAAGCGGCGGCAACCGCAAAAAAGGTTTTAAAAGACAAAAAAGCCGTTATCATTGCCGCAGATACAATCGTAACGCTTGACGGAAAAATCCTCGGCAAGCCGAAGGACGATAACTCGGCAAGGGAAATGCTCTCCTCGCTTTCGGGCAGGAAACACGAGGTTTACACGGGATATTGCGTTATGCGTGTAAAAGACGGCTATACCGTCTGCAAAAGCGTAAAAACGGACGTGTATTTTAAAGAGCTTACACAGGAAAAAATAAACGCATATATAGCCACGGGCGAGCCGTCCGACAAAGCCGGGGCGTACGGCATACAGGGAATAGGCGGTTTGCTTGTCGAAAAAATAGACGGCGATTACGCAAATGTTGTGGGACTTCCCGTATCGGCTCTGGCGGATACGCTGGAGAGTGAATTTGATATTAATATTTTATAAGCAATCGGTTTTGAAAGGAGCAGAAAATGGGAATATTTGCAAAGGATATAGCGATAGATTTGGGAACTGCAAATACCCTTGTATACGTAAAAGGCAGCGGTATAACAGTCCGCGAACCCTCGGTGGTGGCGCTCGATAAATATACGGGCAAGGTGCTTGCGGTGGGAAACGCCGCAAACGAAATGATAGGCAGAACGCCCGAAAACATAGTGGCGGTGCGCCCGATAAAGGACGGCGTTATAGCCGATTTTGACATAACGCAGGCAATGATTTGCGCCTTTATAAAAGAGGCGAGAAAAAGCATTATGAAACCGAGAATAATCGTGTGCGTGCCGAGCGGTATAACCGAGGTGGAGCGCCGTGCGGTTGAGGACGCCGTAATACGTGCCGGTGCGAGAGAGGTTGCGCTCATAGACGAGCCTATGGCGGCTGCGGTCGGCGCAGGACTTCCCGTTGACGCACCAAAGGGCAGTATGGTTGTGGACATCGGCGGCGGAACAACGGAGGTTGCCGTTATTTCACTCGGCGGAATAGTGGCGTCAAAATCAATAAGAATAGCCGGCAACGCTATGGATATAGCAATCATTAACTATCTTAAAAAGGAACATTCGGTAAACATAGGCGAAAAAACGGCGGAGGAAATAAAAATCGCAATCGGCTCCGCATATGAGGACGACAGCGAAAACGTTTTTGAAGTAAAGGGCAGGGATATTTCCACCGGACTTCCGAAAACGGTGCAGATAAAGGAACACGAGGTAAGAACGGCAATAAGCGAAAACATAGACGAAATGATAGAGGCAATAAAGCTTGTGCTTGAAAACACGCCCCCCGAGCTTGCGGCGGACATAATGGAAAACGGCATAATGCTCACGGGTGGCGGCGCATTGATTAAGGGACTGGATAGGCTCATAACCGAGGTCACAAAAGTACCGGCGCATATTGCCGAGTATCCGCTGGACTGCGTTGCGGTCGGAACGGGAAGGTCTATCGAAAAGATAAAGCAAATGCTTGCACAGGCAAAAAAATAAGGACGGATAAAATATGTCATCATTAAAAAAACGCACCCTTACAGCCGCCGCCGTAACGGCGGCAGGCTTGGTGATTTTAGGTGCAATCTCGCATTTTACGGGTTCAAATCCGTTGTCCTCGGCGGTTAAAACGGTGTTTACGCCGTTTCGGAGCGGAGTGGCGTATATATGCCGAAAAGCGGAAAGTGCAGTGAATTTTATATGGGAAATGGACACGTATAAGGACAAAAACGCACAATTGCAAAGCCGTATAACCGAGCTTGAACAAAAAAGCAAGGACGCCGCACAGTACCGTGAAGAAAACGAATACTTAAAAGGACTTCTGGAGCTTAAAGACAGCGTAAAAGATTATACCTCGCTTGCGGCGGCGGTGATAGGCTGTTCCGAGGACGGAACGTACTCCGAGATAGAAATAAACAAGGGTACATTAAACGGCGTGTCGGTCGGCAACTGCGTTGTTGCAAACGGCGGTGCGGTCGGAACGGTCACGGCGGCAGGTCCTAACTGGGCGACTGTATCGACAATTTTAAACGCAAATTCCGCAACGGGCATACGTGTGACACGTACCGATGGAATAGGCATAGTCGAGGGCGACACCGCTCTCTCACGTGACGGATTATGCAAGATGTCGTTTCTCGATAAGAACTCAAACGTGACGGTGGGCGATTTATTGCAGACGTCAGGCTCGGGCGGAGTGTATCCTTCGGGATTTACCGTCGGTAAGGTGCGTGAAATACGCTCCGACAATTCGGGTGCGCTCGAATATGCGGCGATTGAGCCGTCCGTGAATTTTTCGGAACTATATGCGGTGCTGGTAATAAACGGACTGGCATAGTAAATGCGCTTCGCATCTCACCTCATTTCGGGACTCGGAGTATACACATACGCCATCGTCCCCCAAGAAGGCAATCTGCTTGCGCATTTATACATTATAGTCAGCAACAGAATGGAGAATTATATGAAAAACTTGAAAACGGCGGTGTGGATAATTCTGCTCGTTTTAATTCAGTCGGCGGCGGATATGTGCATAAAAGTGCCGTGCGTAACGATACCGCTCATTATTCCGTTTGCGGCGGCGGTGTCGTTTTTGGAGGACGGTTTCGGTTACGCCGCCCTTATCGGCATAATCTGCGGAATATTACAGGGAACGTTTTTCGGCCCGTCATTTACCGTATCCGTGGCGGTGACGGCGGCGTTTACGCTTGCAATACTGAATTTCAGAAACCGCCCCCGATACGCAAGCGATTTTATAAAGCTTCCCGTATGGACTTTTTTGGCGGTGTTTGCGGAGGGCGCAATATCGTACCCTGCGGCGGAGACAATCCCGTATGTTGCCGTCAATTCGGCGGTGGGTGCGGTTGTTTCGGTGCTATTGTACGTTCTTCTTAAAAAGACGGTATACAAAAGCAATTATAAAACTTTTACTTTATAAGGGGTGTTTGAATGTCAGGCGGTAAAATAAGATTTTTTATTTTAAAAGCAACTGCGGTGCTGATGTGTGCGGCAATTCTTTTTAAGCTGTTTGACTTGCAGATAATAAAAGGAAACGGCTACAGGGAAATAGCCGATAACAGGCTGAGCGCCAATATCGTTGTAAAAGCGCCGAGGGGCGAAATATTCGACCGCTACGGAACTGCGCTTGTTACGAACAAGGTTGGCTACAGAATAATGATACAGCGTCAGAATATGGACGATAATGAGCTTAACGAGGTGTTTGAAAGAATAACCGATTTGCTGAAGTCGTCGGGCTGTGAGTATTACGACACTTTCCCGATAAACAACGGCGGATATACCTTTAAGGCAACGGCAACCTCGGACGTGCAGACTGTACAAAAGCAATGGTTTGAAAAAAGTCCGTACAAGAAATATATCGCCGAAAATATGAGCGCAAAAGCGGTTTTCGATAAGCTAAAGGAGATATATAAAATTTCTCCGTCATATAATGATGAGCAGGCAAGGCGCATTATCGGAATACGGTACGAGGCGGATTTGCAGGGATTTTCCAATGCAAACGCTTTCACAATAGCCGATGATGTTGATGTAGAGATAGTAACACGAATAAAGGAAAAACCCGATTATTACAGCGGAATAAGCGTTGTCAACAGCTATGTGCGCCGTTATAATAAACCGGGACTCGCAACGCATATTCTCGGACGTGTCGGCAAGATAAGCGCCGAGGAATATAAGGAAAAGTCAAATAAGTACGGCATAAACGACGATATAGGCAAGCAAGGCATAGAGCAGTGGGCGGAGGACTATCTGCGCGGAACGGACGGCATTGCCGGCTCCGTAAAAACGCTTACGGGAAAGGAGGTCACCGTTGACAGCGGCGCCGCTCCCAAAGCAGGCGATTACGTGGTGCTTACCATAGACAGCGGCTTGCAGGAAACGGTTGAAAAGAGCCTTGAAAAGAACATTAAAGCGATAAAGCGGAGCGGAAGTGCGAAAAAAGGCGCAGACTGCAACGCCGGTGCGGTATCGGTAATAGATATAAAAACGGGCGATACTCTTGCGCTTGCGTCATATCCGTCATATGATATGTCGAAATTCAATGAGGATTATTCCGCTCTTGTTAGCGACGAGGCAAAGCCTATGTGGAACAGAGCGATAAGCGGTACGTACAGCCCGGGCTCAACGTTCAAGCCGCTTGCGGCAATAGCGGCTATGCAGTCGGGAAAGCTCAGTCCCTCGGAGGTAATAGAGGATAAGGGCGTGTACAAATATTACGAGGACTATCAGCCGTCCTGCTGGATATGGTCTGAGTATAAAACCACGCACGGAAAGCTTAACGTTTCGGGCGCAATAGAAAATTCCTGTAACTATTTCTTTTACGAAGTGGGACGGAGAACGGGCATAGATACTTTGGGCGAGTATGCGGCAAAGTTCGGTCTGGGCGAAATGACGGGAATAGAATTAAAAGAGGAAACAACGGGGCATATGTCAAGTCCCGAGTATAAAAAAGAGGCGGTTTCAACCGTCACGTCAAGCGACTGGTACGGCGGTGACACATTGCAGACGGCAATAGGTCAGTCCTACAGCCTGTTCACACCGCTGCAGCTTGCAAATTATACCGCCGCAATTGCAAACGGCGGAACACGCTACAAGGTGAACATTATAAAGAGCATACGTTCGTCCGCAGACGGCAGTGTCGTTTGGGAGTCAAAGCCGAAAGCGGTTGAAAATATAGATATGAAACCCGAGGTTATAAACGCCGTAAAGGAGGGTATGAAGCGAGTTGTGGACGAGGGAAGCGCCTCGAACATATTCCAGAATTACCCCGTTTCGATAGGCGGAAAAACGGGAACGGCACAGGTGGGAAACGGCTCGAACAATGCGCTGTTTATTGCTTATGCACCGTTTGACGATCCGCAGATTGCGGTTTCGGTCGTGCTTGAAAACGGCGTATCGGGTGCGAATGCGGCATATGTGGCAAGAGATATTTTTGACGAATATTTCGGTTTGAACAAATCACAGTGAGGAGGGTAAGCATTGGAGGAACTTGTAAAGCTTAAGGGCGTTGGCGACGGCGTTAAGATAAATTTAAGCGACGACGCCGAATTTTCCGAAATAATAGAGTATTTGCGGAAGAAAATAGACGAGTTCAGGCGCTTTTTCGGGAGCGGACACTGCAACATATATTTTACCGGCAGAAAGCTTGAAAAAAGCGATATGCTGCGGCTTGAGTCGGTGGTTTCGTCAATGCTCCCCGAAAGCAGTATACATTACGGCGAACGGCGCACGGCCGAAAAAGCCGAAGAACCGGCAGAGGAGGAGGAAACAAAGTCCGAGCTTGAGGCAATACGTGAAGTGGTGACAACGAATTTCAAAGCAAACCGTGCAAGGCTCTATGAGGGCGTTGTAAAAAGCGGCAGAACGGTGGAATCGGACGGGCACCTCATATTGATGGGCGATGTCGAAAATGGCGCAAAGCTTGTCGCATCGGGCAATATAATCGTGTTCGGCTCGCTTAAAGGCAGCGCCGAGGCAGGCTGTATGGGTAATCGCGAAGCATACGTTGCGGCGGTGGATTTCGACCCCGAAACGGTGGATATTGCAGGTGTTGTGATGCGTGAATACGAGTACGTATCGGGCATAAAAAAAGCCGTGATAGAAAATGAAAAAATTTCAGTTTATGAATATTTAATTAATGTATAGACAAAATGGAAAATATGTGATATAATTAACTCGTTGTACAATGGATTATTGTATAAAATACATAATTATTGCGGAGTAAAGAGAAATGGGAAAAGTAATCATGTCAGCCTCCGGCAAGGGAGGAACGGGTAAAACCACCTTTGCCGCAAATCTCGGAGCGGCGCTTGCGCTGAAGGGGAAGCTTACGGTGTTGGTTGATATGGATATGGGACTCAGAAATCTCGATGTTGCGCTTGGATTGGAAAGCAGTATTGTTTATGACGTGTCCGATGTGCTTGACGGAAGCTGTTCGCTTGACGAGGCGCTCATAAAGGACAGCAGGTACGAAAATCTGTATTTCATTCCGTCACCGCAGACAAAGGACGCCTCCTCCGTATCGGAGGACGAAATGAAAAAGCTGTGGAAACGGCTTTCGGAAAGGTTTGATTACTGCATAGCGGACGCACCTGCCGGACTTGACGGCGGCTTTAAGCTTGCTTTGAGCGGAGCGGACGAGGCGGTTATCGTAACAGTGCCCGAAACGGCGGCACTGCGTGATGCGGACAGGGCAATTTCCGTAATAGAGGACAGTGGAGTTGAGGAAATAAAGCTTGTTCTCAATAAAGTGCGCCCCGATATGATTGAGCGCGGAATTATGATGAACATTGACGATTGTATGGACATTCTGCAAATACCCATGCTCGGAATTGTCTGCGATGATGAACAGCTTACCGTTTCGTCACTAAAAGGCGAAATAGCTGTTTCAAACCCCAATTCAACGGCAGGCAGAGCATTTTTGAACATAGCGGAACGTATTCTCGGCAATGATGTACCCATTATGAATATGGAAATCAAGAAAAAGGGTTTTTGGGAAAGACTCAGATTTCTTTTAGGTAAGTAAAAAAACAAGATGACAGTGGAGAGGAAGGGTTTTCAGTGAATATTGCATTAATCGCACACGACAAGAAAAAAGAACTGATGGTACAGTTTTGCATCGCCTATAAAGGCATTTTGGAAAAACATGTATTGTACGCTACGGGGACAACAGGAAAACTGATAATTGAAAACACGGGACTTAACGTGTACCGCTTTCTGTCGGGACCTCAGGGCGGAGATCAGCAGATAGGCGCAAGAATTGCGTACAATGAAATAGATTTGGTGCTGTTTTTCAGAGATCCGTTAAGTTCGGAAAGCTATGAGCCTGATGTATTTTCCTTACTGCGCCTTTGCGATATGCATAATATTCCGATAGCTACAAATGCGGCAACCGCCGAAGTGCTTATACACGGACTTGAACGAGGCGATCTCGACTGGCGTGATATTGTAAATCCGAAAGATTGATAACAAGAGGTGTAAAAATATTACACCTCTTTTTTGTGCGCTTTGTTATCCCAAAACGAACCCCCAGCGGCATCTGCCGTCGGGGGTTTTGTGTTATATTTGATAAAAACAGTTCATATAATATTATAATGTAATAAAATATTCCTTGATTTGTTTACAATTTAGCAGTATAATAATATACAAGTTGTAGGTATATTAAACGGAGGATTTTATCATTTGCATTAAAATGTTTTTCTTTTCTTCCGTAAGCTTAGACCAGTTTGTAAACAGCTCCTTAAGCTCGGGCGTAAGTTCTACCAAGTCGTTTTCGGCGAAGAATTGCGCAAGCGTTATGCCGAAACCATTACAAATAGCCTCAAGGGTATATATGTTTGGTATCGTGTTTCGTTTGTAACAGTTGGAAACCGTTCCTTGTGATAATCCGGCTTCTTTTGCTATGCGGTAATCAGACCAGCCGTATTCTTTTTGCAGTTCCCGTAATCTTTTTAAAACGTCCATCGGTATGCGCCGCCTTTCTTGCCTATATTCTTAATAGTATTATACCTGTAACTTTGGCGTTAAAATAGATAAGAGATGTATTGCTAAAAGCTACTTATGTGGAGGTAAAAAATATGAAACGTATAGTAAATCTATTGTTAGCATGCTTTTTGCTGATTAATTTATGCGGCTGTGCGGAAATTAAAAATGAGCAGACAACTATACCGACTGTTTCGGAAGATGCGGAAAATACGGGGCATAGTTTTGAGGTGCATTATATTGATGTGGGGCAGGGAGATGCCGCATTAGTGCTGTGCGATGGTATGTCTATGCTGATTGACGGCGGTAAACCTCAGGCAAGCAGTATAATATATACATATTTAAAAAATCTTAATATTGTAAAGCTTGATTACATTATTTGCTCACATGCGGACGACGACCACATAGGAGGACTTTCCGCTCCTCTTTCACAGATAACCGTAGAGAACGTAATTGCTCCCGAAACGGGAACGGATACAAGATCATATAAAAGCTTTATCGAAAAAATACAAGCACAAAACATTGATATTAAACACCCGAAACCGGGAGACAGTCTTAATTTTGCAAGCAGTACAGTAAAATTTTTCGGACCTGTTACGGAAAAATACGATGACCTTAATAACAGCTCTGTTGTTATGAAAATAATATACGGAAATACTTCCTTTCTGTTTACCGGCGATGCTGAGAGAGAGGAAGAAAAAGAAATATTGGATAAAGAGTTTGATTTATCCGCAGATGTGCTGAAAGTAGGACACCACGGAAGCAAAAACTCAACGACATATCCGTTTTTACGTGAAACAATGCCGAAGTATGCGGTAATTTCGGTTGGTGCGGATAATTCTTACGGACACCCCACGGAGGACGTTTTAAGCCGTCTGCGTGATGTGGGTGCGGTTGTGTATCGGACAGATACGCAGGGGGATATAATAGCAGAAAGCGACGGAAAAACGGTTACGATTAAATCAAAGAAAAATGAAAAGCAAAAAAGTGTGGACTCCGTTTATATCGGAAATAAAAATTCAAAAAAATTTCATTTGCCGTCATGCCCGTCATTGCCTAAAGAAGAAAACCGCATAATATTCAAAACATATGAAGATGCGGAACAAAGCGGATATGTTCCGTGTAAAAAATGTTCTCCGCAGAGTTTTTTCAAAAACTCTTGACACACCGCAATGTATTTTATATAATAATATAATAGGATTATTATGTTAAATTACCGAAAGGAAAAAAATCATAGTGTGTGAACAATGCTGTGATTTATGCCGTTTGTGACGGCGGAACGGAGGATTATTATGGAAAGTATGGGGTTAAACGAGATACGTGAAAAATTTTTGAGCTTTTTTGAAAGCAAAGGCTGTCTCAGATTGGGAAGTTTTCCGCTTATCCCGAAAAACGACGCAAGTCTTTTGCTTATAAACTCGGGAATGGCGCCGATGAAAAAGTGGTTTACGGGAGCGGAGGAGCCGCCCCGACACAGAGTTACAACGTGCCAGAAGTGCATACGTACTCCCGATATAGAGCGTGTGGGAAAAACGGCACGCCACGGAACATTTTTTGAAATGCTCGGAAATTTCTCGTTCGGCGATTACTTCAAAAGAGAAGCGACCGCATGGGCGTGGGAGTTTTTAACAAAGGTAATGGCTATCCCCGAGGACAAGCTTTGGGTGTCGGTTTATGAAAACGATGACGAGGCAAGGGATATATGGATAAACGAAGTCGGCGTAAAGCCGGAGCGCATAGTAAAGCTCGGCAAAGAGGACAACTTCTGGGAACACGGCACAGGTCCGTGCGGCCCCTGCTCGGAAATATATTTTGACCGCGGAGAAGAATACGGCTGCGGCAGTCCCGACTGCGGCGTAGGCTGTGACTGCGACAGATTTATGGAAGTTTGGAATCTCGTATTCACGCAGTTTGATAAGGACGAAAACGATAACTACAATCCGCTCCCCAAGCCGAATATAGATACCGGTATGGGTCTTGAAAGACTTGCGGTTGTTATGCAGGGCGTGGGCAATCTTTTCGAGGTTGACACAGTGCAGAACGTAATGCGCCATATAAGCGAAATTGCAGGCGTTAATTATAAAGAGGACGAAAAAACGGACGTTTCTCTGCGTGTTATAACCGACCACATCAGAAGTACGGTTATGATGATTTCGGACGGCGTTATCCCGTCAAACGAGGGCAGGGGCTATGTTTTAAGACGTCTTTTAAGACGTGCCGCACGTCACGGCAAGCTTTTGAATATTGACCGACAGTTCCTGTACGAGGTTGCCGATACGGTAATAGATACTTCAAAATCGGCGTACCCCGAGCTTGCGGAAAAGCGTGAATATATCAAGAAGATTGTCAAAAAGGAAGAAGAGCGTTTTGACGCTACCATAGACAACGGTATTGCGGTTGTAAACGGATATATCGAAAACGCAAAGAAAACGGGCGCAAAGGAGCTTACGGGCGAGGAAGCGTTTAAGCTTCACGATACTTACGGATTCCCGCTCGATTTGACGGTTGAAATGGCTCAGGAGCAGGGCTTGGGCGTTGATATAGACGGCTTTAACAAAGCTATGGACGAGCAGAAAGCGACCGCAAAAGCATCAAGAAAAGACGGCTCAAGCTGGGACGCAGAAGAAAGCTACAGCTTTGAAAACGTTAAAGAGCCGACAAAATTTACGGGTTATACAGCTCTTGAAACAGAAAGCACGGTTGCCGGAATAGTTGCCGAGGGCGAGGTTTCGGGCGAGATTACCGAGGGTGAAAAAGGTATAATCGTAACATACGAAACACCGTTCTATGCTGAAATGGGCGGACAGTCGGGCGATATAGGAAAAATATTTAACGACAAAGCCGAAGCACAGGTAACATACACCAGAAAAACAGGCGACGGAATATATCTGCACGAGGTGCTTATGAAGAAAGGCACAATCGAGCCGGGCGATAAGGTAACGCTTAAGGTTTGCAGAAAGAACAGACTTGCCGTAAGCAGAAACCACAGCGCAACGCACTTGCTGCATAAAGCATTGAAAGAGGTGCTCGGCGCACACGTTGCACAGGCAGGTTCGCTTGTTACGGCAGACAGACTGCGTTTCGACTTCTCGCATTTTGAGGCAATGACCACCGAACAGCTTATCGAAACGGAACGCAAGGTAAACAACGCAATTCTGGAATGTATGGATATAGCAGTCCGTGAGCTGCCGATAGACGAGGCTAAAAAGCTCGGCGCAGAGGCACAGTTCGGCGAAAAGTACGGCGATGTTGTAAGAGTTGTTTCAATGGGCGATTACAGCATAGAATTCTGCGGCGGAACGCATCTTAAAAACACGTCCGAGTGCGGCTTGTTCAAGCTTGTATCGGAGGGCGGCGTTGCGTCAGGCGTAAGACGTATCGAGGCTGTTACGGGTCAGGGCGTGCTTGACTATATTGCGGACAGAGATGCGCTTATCGCAAATACGGCGGCGGCATTAAAGACAAATCAGATACACGAAATAGACAAAAAAGCGGCGGCTCTTGCGGAGGAGTATAAGGACGCACAGAAAACCGCAGCGGAGCTTGCGGAAAAGCTTGCGGCAATAAAAACGCAGAATATGATGGACAGCGTTAAAAAGATAGGAAACGTAAGTCTTTTGACGGTGCGCACGGACGGTATGACCGCAAACGATATGAAAACGCTTGCCGACCAGGCAAAGGCGCAGATGGAGAACGGCGTAGTCGTTCTTGCGGCAGATACGGATAACAAGGTAACGTTTGTCGCAATGGCGGTCAAAGAGGCTGTTGCAAACGGCGTTCACTGCGGAAACATCATACGTGAGCTTACTGCAATGTGCGGCGGCAAAGGCGGCGGCAAGCCGGATATGGCACAGGGCGGCGGCAAGGACGCAGCCAATATCGACAGTGCGCTTGCAAAGGCAGAGGAAATAGTTTCGGAAATGGTTAAATAAGGAGAACACAATGTACAGATTTTTACGTTTTCCCGACGGCAAGCCGAAAGCCGTTACCCTAAGCTATGACGATGGCTCGAAGTTTGATATACAGCTGAGGGAAATAATAGACAAATACAAGATAAAATGCACATTCAATATATCGAGCCGTATGCTCGGCGATGAATTTCATCTTACGGCGGACAAGGTAAAGACGGAGCTTTTTGAAAAAGGCCACGAAATAGCTGTACACGGAGCGCATCATATGGCTCCGGGACAGAGCCGTCCTATAGAGGGCATACAGGACGTTTTGGAATGCCGAAAAGACCTTGAAAAGCTTTTGGGCTGTATTGTGCGCGGTATGGCGTACCCGAACTGCGGAATAACAAGAATGGAAAACGGCGACTCGTATGGGAATATCAGAACGTATCTGAAAAATCTCGATATTGCGTATGCACGTACGCTCGGCGGTGATAACGATTTGTTCCGTCTGCCGACGGATTGGTATGCGTGGATGCCGACGGCGCATCATAACAATCCGCAAATTTTCGAGTATATAAAGAAATTTACGGAGTTTGACCCGTCAAAGGCGTACTGGAGCGACAGGGGCGCAAGGCTGTTCTATCTTTGGGGACACAGCTTTGAGTTCGGAAACGACAACAGCTGGGACAGACTCGAAAAAATCTGCGAGGGTCTCGGCGGAAAAGCCGATACCTGGTATGCTGCCAATATGGAAATATACAATTATGTGAACGCATATCTCTCGCTTGTGTACAGTGCGGACGGAAAAACGGTTTACAATCCGTCGCTTCTGACGGTTTGGTTTGAAACGGACAACGGAGTTTATTCCGTAAAGGCCGGGGAAACAATAACGCTTTAAGGAGGATTAATATGGAGGACTGCTTATTTTGTAAAATAATTAACGGTGAAATCCCGTCAAAAAAGGTCTATGAGGACGATATGATGCTCGCTTTTTACGATATTGACCCCCAGGCGCCGGAACATATTGTAATTGTGCCGAAAACTCACATAAAAAGTGCAAACGAAATTGATGAAACAAATGTAAAATACGTAACGCATATATGGGAGAAAATTCCGCAGATTGCAAAGGAACACGGCTTTGCCGAAAACGGCTACCGTGTGGTAAACAACTGCGGAGCAGACGGCGGACAGAGCGTGCCGCATCTGCATTTTCACCTTATGGGCGGCAGAGCGTTCGGCTGGCCGGCAGGTTAATAATAAAAACAGCGCCGCCTTACGGGCGGCGCTGTTTTAATGAGAGGAGATGTTTAATATGAGAAAGATAGCTTTATTTGTATCGGTATTTGCCGCAATTCTTATGTGCGGTACGGCGTATGCGGCAAACGGCGATATTGCAGGGGAAATATATACAACCGATATTCTTACGCAGATAGACGGAAAGGATATTCCCTCATACGCAATTAACGGCGAAACGCTTATTGCGCTTGAGGACCTTGAGGCGTACGGCTTTAACGTTAAGTATGACGATTCCATACGCACTGTTTTTGTAAATCAGACGGGAACGTGTCCCGAGGATTTCAATCCGAGCGTGCCGAGGGGAAAAGTCGGAGGTATTGCCGGATATTATTACGAAAGCGATATAAAAGCTTACGTAAACGGCAGATATGTGAGCGCATATTCGTTAAACGGAAAAATGGCGGCAAAAGTTGAGGAATTGGGAGATGCGGGCGAAAATTCGCAGTACGGCGTTTCGCAGTATCTTATGACATATAACTGGGACAACGATAAGCGCCTTTTGTCATTGTATACCGAAAAGGATAAGCTTCCGTCGGTTGAAAAAATCAAGGACGATTACAAAAACAGCGACAGCTTCGGCTGGTTTTTCTCAAGGGAAATTCCGACGGAGAGCGGCTGTGTGCTTGTGGGCGGACATAGCGGTACAACGCACGGCACATATATGAATTATAAATTCCTGCGTTACAGCGATAAGCTGTATATGGAAATTGATGAGGCTTTGCGCGCATACGGATTTTATGATTACTGGGGACATGTAGAGGCGGATAATATCCGTACGGAAGGGGATAACCTTGTGTTTGACGGCGTAAAATTCGACGGCAGAAACGGCACGTACAGCCTTAATTTGCTTACATTTGAAATGTCCGTTGTCGGCGAGGAAAAGTTTGACCCCAATTTGCGCTCCGTTCCGGTGGAGATTTCCTCACCGGAGGGAAAGAGCATAAAAACCTCGGGTGTAAACGTTGAAATAGATAAAAAGCCCGTTCAGGCGTATTCGGGACAAAATCTGTACCGTGACGGCGACAGCATAACGTTTATCGACGCCGATGTTCTTTTGCATTTCGGGTTCACAAAATCGGAAAACGACGGTATTGTGATATACAATAAAACAGGCAAAACGGACACTGCGTGGAACGATGCGGTGCGTCCGTCGGGCGAGGATTTCGGAACGGTTGTGTTTGACGATAAGTCGGTGTATATAAACGGCAGAAGTGTGGGTTCGTACATTGTCGGCGGAAAAAGGCTTATAAATGCCGATCATCTTTGGAACGTATCGGTCTATCAGTCATCGGCGGAGTATGTTCTGCACGGAAAATACGGTCTGAGCGATTACCTTATCAGCGGAAAATATAATTCGGAAACAAACACGCTGTCGCTTGACACTTCGGGATATACGGACGTGTATTTTGATACGATAAAGGAAGCAGTTAAAGTAAGAAACTTTAATCTGCCGAGCATCTATACACCCGATGATGTGAAAGTAACGGTGATAGCGGATACGGATAATCTGTTTATCATATCACATTCGTTTAAAGAAGAATTCGGTGCGGATTGCTATATGGTTGTTACGGAGGACGGAAAATACGGCAAAGCGTATCATATAAACGACTTTTTCGCTCTGTACGGGGTGAGCCAAGCGGAAAGCTTCAGCTATGAGGATAATCATATAACCGCAAAAACGGGAAACGGCTCGGAATACAGCCTTGACCTTGACACTTTTATTGTAACGGGAGTTTAAACTTTATATGAAAAATTACGAAAATACAATAAGAGCCTGCTTTATCGGCTATATTGTACAGGGGATAGTAAATAATTTTGTGCCGCTGCTGTTTATCACGTTTCAGTCGCAGTACGGCATACCGCTGTCGGAGATAACAATGCTTATCACGATAAATTTTATGCTACAGCTTGGGGTTGACCTGGCATCGGCATTCTTTATAGATAAAATCGGCTACAGAGCGTCAACGCTTCTGGCGCACGGCTTTGCGGCGGCAGGACTGATTATGCTTGCAATACTTCCCGAGGTAATGAATCCGTTTTGGGGGCTTGTTGTTTCGGTGTTGTTTTATGCGGTCGGCGGCGGACTTTTGGAGGTTGTTATAAGTCCTATGGTGGAGGCGTGTCCGAGCAAGCATAAGGCGAGAACGATGAGTATGCTGCACTCGTTCTACTGCTGGGGAACGGTGGGCGTAATAGCGGTATCCACGCTGTTTTTTGCCGTTTTCGGCATACACAACTGGAGAACACTTGCCGTTTTGTTGGCAATAATCCCCATAGCGAACGGTATCTTCTTCGCAAAAGCGCCTATAGCGGCGCTTTCCGCAGATGAGAACGGCGGATTGGCGATAAAACAGCTTTTCGGCAAAAAAATCTTTTGGGTGTTTCTGCTTATAATGTGCTGTTCAGGCGCAAGCGAACAGGCTGTGAGCCAGTGGGCGTCGGCGTTTGCCGAAAAAGCGCTCGGGATTTCAAAGTCGATCGGAGATATTGCAGGTCCTACGCTGTTTTCAGCGCTTATGGGCGTTTCAAGGCTGATATACGGCAAATTCGGCGGAAAAATCAGCCTTGATAAAATGATGATTTCAAGCTCACTGCTGTGCGTTTTGGCATATCTTGTCATTTCGCTTTCCGCATCGCCCGCTATGGGACTTATCGGTATTGCCGTGTCGGGATTTGCCGTCGGCATACTGTGGCCCGGCGCATACAGCAAGGCGGCTGTGTCAATAAAGGGCGGCGGTACGTCTATGTTCGCACTGCTTGCATTGGCAGGCGATCTCGGCTGCAGCGGCGGTCCGACATTTGCCGGCAGAATTGCGGCGTCGGCAGGCGATAATCTAAAAACGGGCATACTTGCGGCGGTGGTTTTTCCCGCCGTGCTTACGGCGGCGCTTGTTCTGATGCGCAAGTGGAAAACGGCGGCGCCATCACGTTGAATAAAGGTATATTTGCAATTTTCGGTAGGGGACGATGCCCTTCATCGTCCCGAGTGCACATTGCATAGAATAACATTTAGGGTCGATGAGGGCATCGACCCCTACAAATTGCGGTAACCGTAAGCCATAGGAAATGGCGTTTCGGGGTGGGTATCAACCCCGATAGATTGCAAAACCGTATGCCATAGGGGGTTTGCTCCTACCAAATATAAAAAAACTGCTCCTCGGAATAATCCGAAGGAGCATTTTTTACGGATTTTTTCTCACTCTATTTTAAATTAAACCTATTCTCGCTTTTGCTATAAACACTGTAAACTGTTCGTTATGAATTTTAACATATAAATTAAAAAATTCTAAAGATTTTTTAGCATAGACTGTAACTTGACAGCTCTCTCTTTGGCATATTGATAATCTGAAATTACTTGTTCTAAGCTTTGTTTTGAGTTCATTGGCATATTATAAGATTTTAAGCAAAAATAAACTATGCTTATTCAAATGTTATGTATTTTATTTATGATTTTAGGCAGCAACATTCATATAACAATATATCGGTCAATGCAAAAAACGTCTGTATTTACCTCAAAAGGCAAAAAATAAATCGCCGAAAATTCAAATAAAACTTGCCTTATTTCAATAACTTTGATATGCTGATAGTGGGACATATTGCAGGATTTTTTCCTAATGTGTCAAAAAAACAAAAATACAAAATGTGAAATCCAATGTATAATGCAATTGTACAGAGGAGATGCGGACACGAAAGGAGCCGCCGAAGCTATGAATAAAAGACAAACCGATATTCTGAAAATTCTGTATAAAGACCGCAATTATATAACTTTCGGAGAAATAGCCGAAAGAATGAACGTGTCGGTAAAAACGGTGCGTAACGACATTGCGGCGATAAAGGAGGCGCTCGCGGCGGCAGACGCCGGAACGATAGAAACAAAACCTCACGCAGGAGTAAGAGTTATCTCATCGGCGGATCGTCTGGAAAATCTCACAAGCGAAGATGAGGACGAGGACAAGGACATTTTCTTCTTTATCATACGCCACCTGTTCCGTAAAAACGATCTGACGGCGCAAAGGCTTGCACAGCAGTATTATCTGGGAAGAGCACAGCTGGACAAGATACTCGAAAAGACAGCGCAGTGGTTCAACGAAAACCATATCGTATTTGAACAGCGCAGGGGCAAGGGAATATCGATACGCTACAGCGAATTTAATTACAGAATGGCGCTCGTTAATTTCTGTACCGAATATGCGGATATGTATGCGGAGCTTATAACGGAGCGTGACGCACCGTATTCGGTCGCTGCAAGCAGGGATTACACGGCAATATGCTCCGCATTGGAGGGCTTTGACGCCGCACCTGCCGCAAAGGCGGTAGCCGAGCTTGAACACAGGTTCGGAATAAAATTCGAGTATGCGTCGGGTGTAAGGCTTCTGATGATGGTATCTCTCGGTATGTTAAGGTCACGAAGCGGAAACAGGGTGGAAGTACCGAAAGTACGCAAATGCGCCGTTGACGGCGAGTCGGATCTTAAAATGGCAAAGGTTCTTGCCGAAAGCCTCGGTACGGAAGTACCGCCGGAGGAGTTTGAATATCTGAAATACGCTGTGGCAATATCGGAAATACGTGAGTTTGAGTCGGACGAGTCAAGGCAGAGTATGGAGGTAATGAATACCGAGCTTTGCAGAATGACCATAAAGATTGTAAACCTGATAAGCGATATTGCGGCGGTGGATTTAAGAGGCGACAAATTCTTTGTACGGCAGATGTTTTTACAGCTAAAAGTCACAATAGCACGCCTTAAATACGGAATAGTGTTTAAAAACCAGCTGCTCGGCAGGATAAAGACAAATTATCCGAATATGATGGCGGCGGCGTGGCTTTTGGGAAACGTATTTGAAAAGGAGCTTAAGCTTGAAATAAACGAACACGAGGTAGGATATATTGCGCTTCATATAGGCGGCGCCATCGAAAGACAGCTTGCGGGCGTGAGCGCATGCATAGTATGCGATTACGGCGTGGGAATATCTCAGATAATAAAAGAGAAGATAGCAAGAGCAATTCCCGACTTGAGAATAACAGAAATTTTCTCAAGCCGTGATATGCGGAAGATAAAGAGCGAGCAGTACGATTTCATTATCGCCGCAACTCCGCTCGGCAGCTACCGGTTAAACCGTGATATTGTGGAAATAAAGCACTTGCCGGACGAAAACGACATAAAAATGCTTGAAAACCACATACGGTCGGTTCGGCTGAAACGCAGAGGCGGAATAAAAAATATTACACCTAACAAAAGCCTCTTTAACCGGGAGCTTATCTTTCCCAAATGCACGGCGAAAAACAAAACCGAGCTTTTGCAGACGCTTTGCTCCAAGCTTGAAATTACGGGATATGTCACAGGAAAATTTGAAAAGAGCGTGTTTGAAAGAGAAGAAAGCACCTCGACCGATATAGGAAAAGGCTTTGCAGTTCCGCACGGACTGAGCAGATACGTAAATCATTCCGCAGCGGCGTTTGCAACGCTCGAAACCCCGATTGAATGGAACGACGGCGGCGAATTGACCGATGTGGTATTTCTTCTGGCATTTGACCTCGATGAGGACGAAAAAGTAAAAGAGGAGATAGTTGGATTTTACAAATCGGTTGTTTCCTTTATGGAGGACGAGGACGAGTGCAAAAAGCTCAGAGAACTTACGGATAAAGATGAAATTATAAAGATATTTGAAAAGTGGTAAAGGAGGAATTTCTATGGTACAGGTAAGCTACACAATCAAAAACGAAGAAGGACTGCACGCACGTCCGGCATCGGATTTCTGCAAAACCGCAAATAGCTTTGAAAGCAAAATAACCGTCATAAAGGACGGCGAGGAGTACGAAGCAAAGAGCATATTAATGGTGCTTTGCGTAGGTGCGGTACAGGGAGATACGATTGAAATAAGAGCAGAGGGCGAGGACGAGCAGGAGGCTGTAAAAGCTCTGATAGAAACACTTGAGCAGGATTAAAAAGCGAGGTTACGGTTATGAAAGTCTTTAAAGGAATTGCCGGAGCGCCCGGGATTGCGTCGGGAAAGCTTCTGTATTTTGAAAAGAATACCTCATCGGAAAAAGAGGTCGGCATAGACGAAGCGATAGAGAAATCTCTCGAAAGGGTAAGAACGCTCAAAGAAAAAGCGCTTGCGGATTTGGGCGAGGATAAAGCAAAGATATTTGCGGCATATGAAATGCTCCTTGAGGATACTATGCTCACCGACCCGATACGTGAGGCAATAAAGGGCGGAACGCCTGCCGAAAAAGCGGTGACTGACACAACCGAAATGATGGCAGGGGTGCTTCAATCGAAAAAGAGCGAGTATATGCGCCAGCGTGCCGATGATATACGCTATATCGGAGGAATTTTAAAAGACGCACTCAAAGGTGCGGACAATGAATTTTCCTTCCCAGAGGGCGATGAAAAATTCATACTTGCGGCATACGAGCTTACTCCCGTAGATACCATGATGTTCGACCACAGCCGTCTTGCCGGACTTGTAACGGAAAAAGGCGGAGCGACTTCGCACACCGTGATACTTGCAAAATCAATAGGTATTCCGGCGGTGGTCGGAGTGAGCGGACTTGAGGAGGTCAAAACGGCAAAAACGGCGTATCTTGACGGATACGGCGGAACGCTTGCGGCAGACCCCGAGGGCGAGGAGCTGAAAAAGTATGAGAAGCTTTTATGTGATGAGGAACAGCTCAAAGAACAGCTTGAAAAAATAAAGAAAACAGACGCACACACAAAAGACGGAGAACGTATTGCGGTTGCGGTGAATATAGGAAAGCCGTCCGACTTAAAGGACGCAGGCGAAGAAAAATTCGACGGCGTAGGCTTGTTCCGTTCGGAGTTTCTGTATTCCTCGGCGGACAAAAAGCCGTCGAAGGAGGAGCAGATAACGGCTTACAAAAAGGCGATAGACGCAGTTTATCCCAATCCCGTAACAATCCGTACGCTTGACGCCGGAGGCGACAAGCAGATAGATTATCTCGGAATGAAAGTCGAGGAAAACCCGTTTTTGGGTAACAGGGGAATAAGGCTTTGCCTTAACAATCCCGAAATCTTTTCCGAACAGCTGGAGGCAATTCTTATTGCCGCCACAGGAAAGAGCGTAAAGATTATGCTCCCGATGATAACCTGCACGGAGGAGATAAAGAAAACGAGAGCACTTATATCGCAGATAGAAAAGCGCCTGGACAGCGAGGGCACGGATTATTGCAAAAAGGTGTCGCTCGGAATAATGATAGAAACGCCGGCAAGCGCCATTACGGCGGAGGCGTTCGCAAAACAATGTGACTTTTTCAGCATCGGAACAAACGATCTTGTGCAGTATATAACGGCTGCCGACCGTGGAAACGCCGACGTTGAGAATGTATATAATCCCTGTCACCCGGCAGTGCTTAAGATGCTTTATAACGTCATAAGCGCCGGAGCAAAAGCGGGGATAGAGGTAAGCGTATGCGGAGATATGGCGGCGAATCCGATATTTACGGAGCTGCTCCTGGGAATGGGACTTAAAAAATTCAGCGTTCCGCTCCCGATGGTAAGCCGCATAAAGCATAAGATAGGGTCGGCAGACCTGAACGAGGCAAAAGCGCTTGCCGAAAAAGTTTTGGAAACAGAAGATGAAAAAGAAATAATTAATATATTAAGAAAGGAGTAGAGAGAAATGAATGTAGCAGAGGTTTTGAAGAAGGATCGCATCATACTCGGACTCTTTGCCACAGACAAGAACGAGGCGCTCGATAAAATGGCCGACGTTCTTTACAAAAGCGGCGCTCTCACCGACAAAAAAGCGTTTATGGACGATGTTATGGAGCGTGAGAGAGTTTCCGCAACGGGCATAGGAAACGGTATAGCAATCCCTCACGGAAAATCCGCAAACGTAAAGGAAACAACGGTTGCCGTTGCACGCCTTATGGATTCGGTTGAGTGGGAAAGCGTAGATGATGAGCCGGTAAACTTTGTGGTACTGCTTGCGGTAAACGAAAACGACAAGGGCGGTACGCACGTAAAACTGCTCTCGCAGATGGCAAGAAAGCTTGCCTCGGCAGAAACCTGCAAGCGTCTTACGGACGCAGCGGACGCAGACGAAGTAATAAAAATATTTTCGGAGTGAGAAAGGAGAACGGACATGAAAATAGTCGGAATTGCGGCATGTACGTCGGGAATAGCGCATACGTACATTGCAAAGGAAAAACTTGTTACGGCGGCAAAAGAACTCGGACACGAGGTTCATATTGAAACACAGGGAACAATCGGCACAGAGGACGAGCTTACGGCAGCCGACATCAGCGCCGCAGACGTAGTTATAATTGCGGCGGATATCAAAGTAGGAGGCAAGGACAGATTTAAGGGCAAGAGAATAGTCGAAGTGCCTACTCACATTGCCATAAAATCGCCTAAGGCTCTCATAAATAAAATTCAGGAAGAAATAGAAAAATAATTTACACATAGGGAGGATAAGAAAGATGTTTAAAAAATTACAGCTTAAAAAACATGCTTTGACGGGTATTTCGTTTATGCTGCCGCTGGTAGTGGCATCGGGACTTTTGATAGCAATCGGAAACATATTCGGAGGAAATCCTTCGACAATAACAGATTATAAAGCCGGCTACAACATCTGGCAGGCGGCGGTAACGCTCGGCGTATACGGTATGGGACTTCTTCCGGGCGTAATGGGTGCGGCAATCGCTTATTCGATAGCCGACAGACCCGGTATCGCACCCGGTTTGTTAATGGGTATGATAGCGCAGAATATGGGCGCAGGCTTCCTGGGCGGTATGCTCGGAGGTTATCTGGCAGGTTACTTTGTTGAAATATTAAAGAAGTACTTAAAAGTTCCGAAGTGGGCGCAGGGTCTTATGCCGATGATGATAATTCCGCTTATCTCGTCGGTGGTTATCGGACTTATAATGTTCTTCGTAATCGGCGGACCTATCGCATGGGCGTCGGAGGCGCTTGAAAACTTCCTCGTAAGTATGCAGACAGGTTCAAGAGGTGTATTCGGAGCGATAATGGGCGCTATGGCGGCATTCGACTTCGGCGGCCCGGTAAACAAGGTTGCATCATTATTCGCCGACGGCTTGCTTATGGACGGTGTTTACGGTCCCGAGGCGGTTAAGATATGCGCATCAATGATTCCTCCGTTCGGCGTTGCTCTTTCGTGGCTCATCAGAAGAAAGAGATATACAAAGAGCGAAACGGATAACATCAAAATCGCATTCCCGATGGGTATTTGTATGATAACAGAGGGTGTTATCCCGATAGCGGCAGTAGACCCGATAAGAGTTATTCTCTCCTGCTCGGTAGGTGCGGCAGTAGGCGGCGCTCTCATAATGATACTGAATGTAGGATCAATGGTTCCTTCGGGCGGTATGTTCATAGTTCCGGCAATGATAAATCCGTGGGGCTTTATGCTTGCACTCGGCGTAGGTACGGTTATTACGGCGCTCCTGCTTGTAATTCTCAAGAAAGACGCCAAGGAAGAAGACACTGTCATGCTTGACGATGAGGAAGAAGAGGTTGACCTCTCACAGGTTAAAATAGGCTAATTTCGGAAAGGGACGAGGACGATGTATGTTTCAATGAAAAAGATGCTTGCGGACGCAAACGCAGGTAACTATGCGGTAATGGCGATAAACTGCTTCAATATCGAAACCGCACGTGCCGTAATCGGTGCGGCGGAGGAGGAAAAAGCTCCTATAATCGTCAATATCTTTCAGGATCATCTGCTGACGCACTGCGACAGCGAGCTGATAACTCCGGTGGTCAAAATTCTTGCGGAGCGTGCTTCTGTGGACGTTGCCTTAAATTTTGACCACGGACAGGAAAAGGAATATCTCATAAAGGCTATCGACGACGGTTTCTCATCGGTTATGGTCGATATGTCAAGATTTGACCTTGAGGAAAACATACGCCGTACAAAGGAGATTGCGGATTATGCGCACGCACACGGCGCAAGCGCCGAGGGCGAAATAGGCTGTCTGGGCGCAAGCGAGGGCGGAAATTTCACGCAGGACGCAATGTACACCGATCCCGAACAGGCAAAAATGTTTTTCGACCGCACGGGCATAGACGCGCTTGCGATTTCCATAGGAACATCGCACGGAAACTATCCCGACGGTATGGTTCCGAAGTTTGATATAGAAAGACTCAAGGCTATCAAAAAGCTGACCGGCGCACCGCTTGTACTGCACGGCGGCTCGGGCTCGGGCGAGGAAAATATATTGAACTCGGTCAAAAACGGTATCAATAAGATAAATGTCGGATGCGACTTTATGAATGCAAATCGTGACGCGGCGGCAAAGCTTCTTAAAGAAAATCCCGATATTAACTTCTTTGATCTGATACACACAACAGAACAAGAGAGCAGAAAGCTTGTAAAATACTATATAGGTCTTTCCGGCTCGAAAGGTAAAAATGTTTAATTTAAAAGGAGATGTATTGTTATGTTAATCAATATGAAAGAAATGCTCGCAGTAGCGGACAAGAACGAATTTGCCGTACCGGCATTCAATATCGGCAGCGAGGCGATTTTAAAGGGTGTTGTGGAAAGCGCAAACGAGAAGAATGCGCCGGTAATACTGGCAATCCACCCCACAGAGCTTGAATTTTTGGGAGACAGCTTTATAAAGACATGTATCGAGGAAGCCAATAAGTCAAGAGTACCGATGGTTATTCACCTCGACCACGGCGGCAAGTTTGAGGAAATCCTCCGTGCTATCCGCTGCGGATTTACCTCTGTAATGATAGACGCATCGCATATGTCATATGAGGACAATATCGCAATCACAAAGAAGGTTGTTGAGGTTGCAAAGGTATCAAACGTATCCGTTGAAGCAGAGCTTGGAACAATCGGTACAACGGGCGAGTCCTACGAGGGCGGCGCAGACGATATTATCTATACAGACCCCGCTCAGGCAGAGGACTTTATCAAAAAGACAGGCATAGACTCACTCGCCGTTGCAATCGGCACGGCTCACGGAATTTATCCGAAAGATAAAAAGCCGGAGCTTAAGCTTGACCTGTTAAAGACAATCCGTGACACGGTTGACGTTCCGCTCGTACTCCACGGCGGATCAAGCAACCCCGACAAGGAAATTGCGGAATCCGTAAAAATCGGTATTTCAAAGATTAATATCTCAAGCGACATCAAGTTCGCATTCTATAAAAAGTGCCGTGAAGTTCTTGCCGAAAATCCCGGCTGGATTGAGCCTAACGCAATCTATCCGCCGTGTATAAAGGCAATGAGAGAAGTTGTTGAATACAAAATGCAGCTGTTCAATGACCTCGGAAAAGCGGAGCTTTACAAATAAGCCATATTCCAACTCCAATGTATACAGAAAAACCCGACAAGCTACCCCCTTGCTTGCCGGGTTTTCCCGTATGTTACCGCAAAAGGAGCTGAAACAAAATGATTTCATTTTGCTTCAGCTCCTTTGACTGCTTGTCAATATCTTTTCACACATTTTTTATCGTAGAGCAAAGTTTTGTAATATTCTTTAAGCTTTTCAACGCCGTAGTCGGAAAGCTTTGATATGTCTATGCCTGCGCTTTCGGGGCGCGCCGTTGTGAGCGGTGCGGAAAAAACAAGGTATTCCGCATTTACTCCGAAAATTGCCGAAAGCTTTGCAACGGAGTCAACATCGGGAACACGCAAGCCGCTTTCCCAGTTGGAAACGCAGGTGCGCCCCACGCCTAAAAGCTCCGCAAGCTCTGTCTGTGTGTAATTATGCTGTTTTCTTAATGATTTTATCCTTTGTGAAAATGCACTTTTCATTCCGATATATCCCCGCTGTTATTTTCCTCGGAACGGCTGTTTACTCTGTTGAAGATTTCCATAAATTCTTCACCGCTTATCGTTTCTTTTTCAATAAGAAATTCCGCTATTTTATCAAGTGCCTCACGGTTTTGCGAGAGCAGATTGTAAGCCTTTTCGTGGCATTTTTTGAGTACCTCCACAACCTCACGGTCTATGTCGGTTTTCGTTTCCTCACTGCAGTTTGAAACGCTCCGTCCGTCAAGGTACTTGTTCTGTATGCTTTCAAGCCCCGCCATACCGAACTTATCGGACATACCGTACATTGTAATCATATTACGTGCAAGCTCCGTCGCACGCTCTATATCATTCGACGCACCCGTTGTCTGTACGTTGAAAACAAGCTCCTCGGCGCATCGTCCGGCGAGGAATACCGTTATCTGGTCAAGGATTTCGTCCTTGGACATAAGGTAATGCTCCTCCTCTTCGGGCATCTGCATGGTGTATCCGAGCGAACCCATTGTACGTGGAACGATTGTTATTTTCTGAACCGGCTGTGTGTGCTTCTGCAATGCCGTTGCAAGCGCATGGCCGACTTCGTGGAAGGAAACTATGCGCTTTTCCTTTTTGCTTAAAATTCTGTCCTTCTTTTCCTTGCCGGCTATGATTACCTCAACAGCCTCCATAAGGTCCTCCTGCAAAACACGCTGTCTGCCGCACCGCACCGCTCTTAAAGCCGCTTCGTTTATCATATTTGCAAGGTCTGCGCCAACCGCTCCGCTTGTTGCAAGAGCCATCTCGTGCAAGTCTACGGACGGGTCGGTTTTTACATTCTTGATGTGTACCTTTAATACTTCCTCACGTCCCTTGAGGTCGGGTTTTTCAACAACAATACGCCTGTCAAAACGTCCCGGTCTTAAAAGCGCTTTGTCAAGCACTTCGGGGCGGTTCGTTGCCGCAAGGATAACCAGTCCCTTTGACGAGTCAAAGCCGTCCATTTCCGAAAGCAATTGGTTAAGGGTCTGCTCACGTTCATCATTCGAGCTTATCTGATTGTCACGTGATTTTCCGATTGCGTCTATCTCGTCTATGAAAATTATGCACGGCGCTTTTGCGGACGCCTGCTTGAATAAATCACGCACTCTCGATGCGCCCACTCCGACAAACATTTCCACAAATTCCGAGCCGGAAAGCGAGAAAAACGGTACGTTTGCCTCGCCGGCAACAGCCTTTGCCAAAAGTGTTTTACCCGTTCCCGGAGGGCCTACGAGCAATGCGCCCTTAGGCTGTTTTGCGCCTATTGCGGTGTATTTTGACGGATTGTGGAGGAAATCGACTATCTCGTTGAGCGATTCCTTTGCCTCCTCCTGACCGGCAACATCATTAAAGGTAACGCCCGTCTTGTTTTCGACATTGTACATTTTGGCGTTCGACTGTCCTATGCCCATAATGCCGCCTCCGCCGCCCATCTTCTTGGACGCAAATCTGAAAAACAGCGAAACCATAAGCATTATTATAAGGAGAGGCAGTATGTTTGCAATTATAAATCCGAGTATCGGATTGGTGTTCTGAACTTTCGTGTAATAGGTTATATTGTGGTCGTCAAGCTTCTGTAAAAGCCGCTCGTCACGGATATATCCCGTACAGTATACCGCCCTGCTTTCGTTTTTTAGCCTGGATTTGACCTCCGAGGTGTCAAATCCCCACGAATCCATAATTCTGAGCGCTCTCACGCTCTCGGAGGGGAGCTGGTTTTCGTCCGGCTTTCCGTATATGACATAGCGGTCGGACTCAATCGCAACGGTGTCAACCTCGTCTTTGTCGATCATTTCCATGAATTCATTGTATGTTATTTCCTTTGAGCGCTCCGAAAGCAGCGAGGAGAACGCAAGGTTAATGCATATCGTTGCCGCAATCGAAATTATGATAAACATAATTATCGGGTTTTTATACGGCGGCACACGGTCGTTTTTCTTATTTGTTGCCACAGGTATTTATTTCCTTTCTCTCAATATAAGCTAATTGTAACACGAATCAATATCTTTTTCAACATCAATAAAATAAATTCACATTTTTTTTACATATTCTCTGAAAAGCCCATTATATATTATGTGAAATAATTGTAATTTTAATTGTGCAAAATTTTGATTGACGTATTGCAAAGTGCGTGCTATAATATAAGTGTATCGCTAAAATGCAGAAAGGAAGTAAAATCATGAAAAAATTAATTTCACTTGCGGCGGCTGTCGCAATGCTTGTAACATCGCTCTTTTCGGGTACTGTTTTTGCAGCGTACAGCGACGTGAGCGAGGACACAAAATATTCAAAGGCAATATCGACATTGTCAATGCTTAACGTTATAAACGGCTATGACGACGGTACATTCGGTCCTGAGAAATCAATCTCGCGTGCCGAGTTTACAAAGATGGTTGTTTATACGCTCGGTATGGACAAGCTCCAGACAGAGCAGACGGAGTTTGACGACGTATCAAAGGATCACTGGGCAAGATTTTGCATAAAGACAGCCTATGACCGTAAGATTATTGACGGTTACGGCGACAGAAAATTCGGCCCCGATGATAACGTTACATATGAACAGGCATTAAAGATGGTTGTATGTACGCTCGGTTATGCCGATTTTGCGGAACAGAAGGGCGGATACCCCACAGGTTATCAGACACAGGCGAGCACTTTGGGACTTACAAAGGGCATAAGCGATGTTTTATACTCCGATCCCGCTCCGAGAGGCGTTATAGCACAGATTTTGAATAACGCACTCGAGGTTGAAATCAGAGAGCGTGACAATGAAGGAGACCCATACGAGCTGTCGGGAAAAACGCTTCTTAATGATTTTCTCGGCGTTAAAAAGTTCAAGGGTGAGCTTGCCGGCGTCGGCGAGCACGTTACCGCAAACTGCAACGGCACTCTTTTACCGGGTCAGATACAGATGGTAAACGTATCAAAACCTTCGGATTACGTTACAATTGACTATACAAAGTATACCGAAAATGTTACCGACCTTACAAAGCTTCTCGGAAAGCTTATCACGGTTTATTATGAACAGAAGCGTGACAGCGACGAGCCGGTGCTTGTTGCCGTTGATGACGAAACAACAAAGAACACCGAATACGTTATAAAGTCGGCTGATATTGACAACGTTTCGGGTTCATCAATCAGATATTATGAGGACGGCGCAAGCAGCGCCAAGAGCATAAACGTTGATTTCGGAAAAGTAACCGCAAGATATAACGGTAAGGTTGTATCGGACGGCATAAAGCTCCGCAATAAGGACTATACTTCGGAATCAACCAAGTACACAACGGAAACCTACACGGCTGAGGAAGCAATCAAGGAATGGCTCTCGCCTAACAGCAACTTCTTCATCTACGGCGATGTTGTTCTTCTTGACAGAGAATCGGACGGCAAAATAGACGATATTCAGATTAACGACTACCAGACAATGGTTGCCTTAAAGGCTCCCACAACAAAGGATTATAAGATTAACGACAAGTTAAAGACAGGTAATGCGCTTGTATTAAATCCCGATTCGACAACATATACTTCGACAATTATGAAAGACGGCAAGCAGATAAGCGTAACTTCGATTGCGGCAAACGATGTAATCCTTTATGCTGAAAGCCTTGACGAAAGCCTGTATACTTTGTATGTAACAAATACAAAGGTATCGGGTAAAATTACCACAATCAACGGTAATAAAATAAAGATTGACGGCAAAGAGTATATCGTATCGGATCTCTGCCGCAAGTATATAAGAGATAAGCAGAGCGGCGCAGAACTTACGACAAGCCAGAGCGTAACACTCTATGCGGATAAGTACAACACACTTGTTTACGGTGAGGTTGAAGCTGAAAAGGCAAAGGCATATGCTTATATAACAACAGCTTATAAAGAAAAAGGCTCGGAGGATTACTATATTTCGGCATTTATCCCGACTCAGTCAACATCCGGAGCAAAGAACTACAGATTAAGAGAGAAAGTATCGGTAAACGGTGAAAGTATGTCGGCATCATCAGCAGTAGATAAGCTTGCCGAAAATGCAGTATTTGCAAACAAAGACCTTTCCGACTCGACTCTTAAGACAAAGATATACGGCGCATCATATACGCCTGTTGCCGCAAACTATGAATATTCGCAGCTTGCACGTATTGAGTTTAACTCATCGGGTGACGTGTCGAGCATCATTACGATGGACAGCGATGTTACAGAGACATCAAATGAGAACGTAAACGCACTCGAAAGATGCCGTGACCTGCAGGCATATACATACAATTCGAGCAGTTTCAAAGCCGGCAGCAGCCAATTCTCAATAAACTCGTCAACACTTATCATTTATGTGCCGGCAGACCGCTCAAAGACGGCTATAGCTAAAAAGACAACTTCGGCATTCACATCAAACGAGCAGTATTATGTTGAAGCATATGACGTAAACTCGTCAAGATATGCCGGCGTAGTTATTCTTTACGGAACAAGCGGTTCAATAACAAAACCGACAAAGTCAACCGACTACAGCGTAGTAGCGGAGCTTCCGGAGGGTTATTACAACGAAGCAACCGAAACAAACGTACAGAGATTGTATGTATATAAGGGTGCAGGCGCTGAAGAAAAGGTTGAAACAACAGCAGACGCAACCGAATTTGCGGACAGCAAAGTAGGCGATGTTATTCTCTACAGCATCGACAAGGACGGATATATCTGCGACAGAATTAACTGTATGACATATGAGGATATTGCGGCAATCTTAAACGGACAGGAAGAAAGCGGTCAGCTTTACAACTGGGGCAAGTCGCAGACAGCGTCAGAGGATAACGACTGGCAGGAAAAAGTATATACTTATACATTCAAGAATAAGACAACACATAATGCAGAGAAATATAGTCCTTTGGGAGATGTTGCATACTCAAAGGCTGCTATGTACAACGTAGTTGAAGTTCTTGAGGACGAAAACAAGATTTACGTTACTCAGAACGGTTTCAATGCAGACGGAACACTTGCAGAAGATATTGTAGATGAAGAAAGCACAATAACGCTCTCATCATCAACAAAGATACTGCGTATCGAAGACGATGCAAAGGGTATTTCGCCTAACGCTGAAGATACCGAAACAGCTCTTACGATTTCGGATCTTAAAGACGCAAAGAACTACGGTAAAGACTGTTCAAAGATACTTGTTCTCAGAATAGCAAGTACGGTTAAAGCAATAGTTATTTATCAGTAATTAAAAGCGATTAGCAAAAAAAACACCCCAAAGGCATAGCTTTTGGGGTGTTTTTATCAAGGATGAGATAAAAATGAAACGTATTGCATATATAGATAATTTAAGGTGGATATGCGTTTGGCTTGTGGTTCTGTTCCACGTAATTGATATATTTACCTGTACGGGCGTTCCCGTTCATTACAATGCACCGGGAATCCCGGCAATGGACCTGATCGGATATTTTGTGTATCCGTGGTTTATGGCGCTTTTGTTTATTCTTGCCGGTATGAGTGCGAGGGAATCGCTTAAGAGAAGAAAGGCTAAGGAATTTGCAAAAGAGCGTACAAAAAGGCTTTTGTTGCCGTTTATTGCGTATACACTGATATTTTCGATACCGACAGCCGCTTTCTCATTTCAGATAGGCGGCGGTTGGAACGATTTTGCGGCAGTGCCGAAACCTGTGCTTTTGCTGATTATGTACCTGATCGGGTTGGGACATACGTGGTTCTTGCTTGAGCTTTATGCAATATCGCTTGTTTTTCTGCCGTTTAAAAAACTTGAAAAACATCAAAAATTTATGGAAAAATGTGAAAATATAAATATATGGATTATTATTCTGTTCGTAATACCGCTGTATTTTGCGGCACAGGTGCTTAACGTGGTGGAGGTTTTTCGGAATTTGTTTTATCTTTTGCTGTTTCTTTTGGGGTATTTTGTGTTTTCAAACGAAAGTGTGCAGAATAAGCTGGTAAAATACAGAATACCGCTCCTTGCGGCGGCTCTGGTGCTGTTTGTACCGCAGGCATATCTCAGCTTCGGCAAGGGATTTGCGGTTTCGGCAAAAACTCCGGCGGCAATTCTTTACGGATATGTAATGTGCCTTGCAATGATAGGCAACGGCAAGGTTTGGCTGTCATTTGAAAATGGGTTCACAAGGTATATGTCAAGGCGCAGCTTTTCGGTGTATTTGTTCCACTATCTGCCCATGCTCCTTATCGCATATTTTACGGTAAACGTTATAAAACCGCCCGTATGGCTCAGCTATGTTATAGTTTTTGTGCTGTCTGCGGCGGCGAGCGTTTTGATAAGCGAGATAATATACCGCGTAAAAACAGCAGTGAAAAAAAGAACGTGAAAATGCCGTTTCCCGTCTGCGCTTTGTAGGGGACGGGGGGCAACAATCCCGACAGATTGCGTTTGCAGTTACCGCAACCGCCGTAGGGCAGAGGCTTGCTCCTGCCGAAAATAGGAATAATGTACGCAATTTTTATATATGTTTGCAATATTCAGTAGGGGACGATGCCTTTCATCGTCCCTAAATAAAGCCGAATGTGAAGCGTGAGGGTCGATGAGGGCATCGACCCCTACAGGTATTTGTTTTCATTTGCGGAAACCGTAAAAATAGGGAAATGGTATTAACCGCAATAGATTGCGTTTGCAATTACCGCAATAGCCGTAAGGCAGGGGCTTGCTCCTGCCGAAAATAGGAATAATGCACGCAATTTTTATATATGTTTGCAATATTCAGTAGGGGACGATGCCTTTCATCGTCCCTAAATAAAGCCGAATGTGAAGCGTGAGGGTCGATGAGGGCATCGACCCCTACGGGAATTTGTTTTCATTTGCGGAAACCGTAAAAATAGGGAAATGGTATTAACCGCAATAGATTGCGTTTGCAGTTACCGCAACCGCCGTAGGGCAGGGGCTTGCTCCTGCCGAAAACAAAACAAACCGAACCAATCAGGTTCGGCTTGTTTGTTTATGCCGGTATTAATAACATTCCTTAAGCACCGTCAGTATATCCTCTGCGGTCATTTTTTTGTATCCGCCGCCCGGAATGGTCGAATTTGCAATAAGCGGTAACATATCCTCCGATGCGCCAAGCTCACGCAGTGTAAGCGGCAATCCGAGTTCCTTTATAAAATCCTTAAGCTTTTCAATTCCCATTTCCGCTGCGGCGTTCGTGTCATCTTCGCTGATTCCCCATACGTTTCTTGCAAAGCGTGCAAACTTTTCGGGAGCATATTTGCAGATATATTTGTAATACGGAACGGAAACAACGGCAAGTCCTGCACCGTGAGCACAGTCGGTGTATGCACCTATTTGATGCTCAATCATATGCACCTCCCAGTCCTGTTCCTTTGAAAGCCCCGTAATGGTGTTAAGGCCTATTGTTGCGCACCACATAATATTACTGCGAGCCTCGTAATCCTGCTGATTTTTAAGCGCTGCACGTGCGCTGTGTACGAGCGAGCGCATAACTCCTTCGAGTACGTAATCGGTAGTGTTGTCGTCGTCGCCCGAAAAATACTGCTCCATAAGATGCGACATCGTGTCAAAAATACCGCTGACCATCTGATATTTCGGAACGGTATATGTGTATTCAGGGTTTAAAACGGAAAATTTCGGGTTCACGTTTGACGGGAACACTCTGCCGTTTTTGAGCATTTTTTCTTCGTTTGTGATTACCGAGCCGCCGTTCATTTCGGAGCCTGTTCCCGCCATTGTGAGTATGGAGGCAACGGGTACGATTTTGTTGTCCACGTCCTCAAAGTTTACCCAGTACCTCTGCCAGGGATCGCCCTCGCAGTATGCCGATACTGAAATTCCCTTTGCGCAGTCTATTACCGAGCCGCCGCCGACAGCAAGTATAAGGTCGACATTGTTCTCACGTACAAGCCGTGCGCCCTCAAGAAGCTGTGAATATGACGGATTTGACTTAATTCCCGAAAGCTCGGTAACTTTTTTGTTTGCCGAGTTGAGTATTTCGATTACTTTGTCATACAGTCCGCTTTTCTTGACGGAGTTTTTTCCGTATATGAGAAGTATGTTCTCGCCGTAGTTTTTAAGCTCGTCGGACAAATTGCCGAGAGCTGTTTTTCCGAAATAAATTTTTGTCGGATTGTAATAGGTAAAATCAAATTTCATAGTAGATCCCTCCGTTATAATTTTGAATAGTGTTCATCATCGACAGGCTCAAGCCATTGATTTGACGTTTTCTCGCCGGGACATTCTACAGCTAAGTGTGAAAACCAGCTGTCCGCTTTTGCGCCGTGCCAGTGCTTGCGTGATATTCAAAGGAGCTGTCAACCATACCCTTGCTCACAAGTGCGCTGATTGTAAGAATTGAGCGCATTTTCAATGAAAGCTTGTTCTCCCTTGACCATACCTCGCCGAAAAGCACATCGTCATTAAGCTCTGCAAACTTAGGTGCAAATTCGCCTAAGCTGTCTCTGCCCGTAGTTTGTTTAACCATTTTTATTCTTCCTCCTTGACATCAATATTATTAAATGATATAATATCTTAAAGTTCATTTATATTCTACAACTTAAAGTATACTTTAAGTCAAGAGTTTTTTGAAAAATTTTTACGGGAGATTTAAAAAAATGCTGTATACTGTAGGGGAAATAGCAAAAAAAATAGGCGTTGCGCCGTCAACGCTTAGATATTATGATAAAGAGGGACTGTTGCCGTTCGTGGAAAGGAGCGAAAGCGGAATAAGAATGTTTAAGGACTCCGATCTTGAGTGGCTGGCGGTAATAGAGTGCTTAAAAAAGACGGGTATGCCGATTAAGGAAATAAAAAAATTTATAGACTGGTGTATGGAGGGCGACTCCACGATAGAAAAGCGGCTGGAGCTTATCGACAGACAGCGTGACGCCGTTTTAAAGGAGCAGGAACAACTCAAAAAAACGCTTGAAACGCTTAACTACAAGCATTGGTATTACGAAACGGCAAAAAAAGCAGGTACTTGTGCCGTGCATAAAAATATGAAAGAGGAGGATATTCCCGAGGAATTTCGTTCAAGGAGAAAAGGATAATGGCAACATCAAAAGAATATAAGGATTTTGTACTCGAATGTCTGGCGGATACGGGTGAAATAAGCTGCCGTGCGATGATGGGGGAGTATTTGCTTTATTATAATAAAAAGCTTATCGGAGGAATTTACGATAACAGAGTGCTTGACAAAATAACAATATCATGATGTACTGTAGAAAATGACATTCAGTAAATGTCAAAATATAAAATGATAAAGTCCGAAGAAAAAATTTCTTTGGCTTTGTGCCGCAGGCACGGAAAGGATTGGTATAAGTATGGAACTCTTCAAAGGAGTTTTTAAAGCTTTAGCTCCGAAAAAAATATAAGCGCCGTAAAAACGGCGCTTATATTTTTTTATCTTGCGTGAATTCTTAATTCGGCATTTTTTATTCTTTCCTCTGTCGGGGGAGAAACATCTTCGAGCGTATATTTTATACCGAGATTTTCCCACTTGAATTTCCCCAGAGTATGATACGGCAGAACTTCGACACGCTCCACGTTTTGCAGTGAGTCAATAAACTCGCCCAATGCGTCCAAATCCTCGTCAAAGTCGGTGTGACCCGGGACAAGTACGTGCCTTATCCACACAGGCTTTTCTATCTCCGAAAGATACCTTGCCATATCGAGAATGTTTGCATTGTCAAATCCCGTAAGTGCCTTGTGGCGTTCGGGATTTATTTCCTTTATATCAAGCATCAGAAGATCCGTATACTTCATAAGCTCGTTGAATTTGCTAAAAAACGGCTCTTCACGTGTGAACGGATTGCCTGCGGTATCAATTACCGTGTTCACTCCTTCTGCCTTGGCTTTTTTAAAAAGCTCCGTAAGGAAATCTATCTGCAAAAGAGGCTCGCCGCCGCTGACTGTAATGCCGCCGTCCTTTTTCCAGTAGTTTCTGTAGCGCAGTGCTTTTTTCAAAACCTCATCGGCGGAAAATTCCTCTCCGCCCTCTGCGCTCCAGGTGTCGGGATTATGGCAGTAACGGCATCGCATACGGCAACCCCGCACAAATATAACATATCTGAGTCCGGGGCCGTCCGCAGCGCCGAAGCTTTCCGTTGAATGGATAATTCCTTTCATTACAGTGAAGTGTGGCAGGTTCTTGATATAACGTCAAGCTGCTGCTCACGTGAAAGGTCGATAAACTTAACCGCATATCCCGAAACGCGGATAGTAAAGTTTGCATATTCTTCTTTTTCCGGATGTTCCATAGCGTCTATAAGCTTTTCCTTACCGAATACGTTTACGTTAAGGTGATGAGCGCCGTTGTGGAAGTAACCGTCAAGAATATTTACAAGGTTTGTAACACGCTCGTCCTCGTTATGACCGAGAGCGTCGGGGTTAATTGTCTGCGTATTTGAGATACCGTCAAGCGCATATTCGTACGGAAGCTTTGCAACGGAGTTGAGCGAAGCGAGAAGTCCGTTCTGTTCTGCACCGTATGACGGGTTTGCACCCGGTGAAAGCGGTTCTCCGGCTTTACGCCCGTCGGGAAGTCCGGCGGTTGCTTTACCGTATACAACGTTTGATGTGATTGTGAGTATCGACGTTGTCGGCTCGGAGTTACGATATGTGTGGCACTTCTTTACCTTGCCCATAAATGTCTTTAAGAGCCATACCGCAATATCGTCCGCACGGTCATCATCATTTCCGTAACGGGGGAAGTCGCCTGTTGTTTCAAAATCGCATGCAATGCCGTCCTCGTCACGTATAACCTTTACTTTCGCATACTTGATTGCCGAAAGTGAGTCTACAACGTGCGAGAAACCTGCAATACCCGTTGCAAAGGTACGGCGCACGTCCGTATCGATAAGCGCCATTTCAGCGGCTTCATAGTAATATTTATCATGCATATAGTGGATTATGTTCAGGGTACGAACATAAACCTTTGCAAGCCAGTCCATCATCTTGTCATACTTTGCTATAACTTCGTCGTAATCGAGATATTCCGAAGTAACGGGAGGAACTGTCGGTCCTACCTGCATCTTTGTTTTAGCATCCTTACCGCCGTTTATAGCGTAGAGGAGACACTTTGCAAGGTTGGCTCTTGCACCGAAGAACTGCATTTCCTTACCTGTCTGTGTTGCTGATACGCAGCAGCAGATAGCGTAATCGTCACCCCAAACGGGACGCATAACATCGTCGCTCTCGTACTGTATCGAGCTTGTACGTACCGAAATTGCAGCGGCATAGCGCTTGAATGCCTCCGGTAAATCCTCCGAGTAGAGAACCGTAAGGTTCGGCTCGGGTGAGGGTCCCATATTTTCAAGAGTGTGCAGGAAACGGTAGTCGTTCTTTGTTACCATTGATCTGCCGTCAACGCCTTTACCGCCGACGTTCAGAGTTGCCCATACGGGGTCGCCCGAGAACAGCTCGTTGTAAGCCGGTATACGTGCGAACTTAACCATACGGAACTTCATAACCATGTGGTCGATTAATTCCTGTGCTTCTTTTTCTGTGAGAACGCCGTTGTCAAGGTCACGCTGAATATATATGTCGAGGAATGTTGAAACACGTCCTACGCTCATAGCGGCGCCGTTCTGAGTCTTTATAGCGGCGAGGTATCCGAAATACAGCCACTGGCAAGCTTCTTTTGCGTTCTTTGCAGGCTGTGAAATATCAAAGCCGTATGACTCTGCCATTGTTTTCATCTGCTTGAGAGCGTTAATCTGCATTCTCAGCTCTTCACGCTGTCTTATTTCATCGTCAAACATCGACTCGCTTGCGCAGTTTTTGAAATCTTCCTCTTTCTTTTCGATAAGCATATCGATACCGTAGAGTGCAACACGGCGGTAGTCGCCTACAATTCTGCCTCTGCCGTATGTGTCGGGAAGACCTGTTACAATCTTGTTCTTACGTATTGCACGCATTTCGGGTGTGTATACGTCAAAAACTCCCTGGTTGTGAGTTTTGTGATATTCGGTAAATATTTTGTGAAGCTCAGGGTTGGGCGTGTAGCCGTAAGTGCTGCAAGCATCCTCAGCCATTTTGATACCGCCGAACGGCATAAATGCACGCTTTAACGGCTTGTCTGTCTGCAAGCCCACGATCTGCTCGAGATCCTTAAGGCTTTCATCAATATATCCCGGCTTGTGCGAATTGATACCCGTAACGATGTCGGTATCCATATCGAGCACGCCGTTGTTAGCTCTTTCTTCTTTCTGAAGCTCCTGGAGTCTGCCCCAGAGCTTGTTTGTTGCATCGGTTGGGCCTTCAAGAAAAGCTTCATCCCCGTTGTACGGAGTGTAGTTATCCTGAATAAAGTCACGTGTGCTTATATCATCACGCCATTTAGACCCTTTAAAACCTTCCCATTGTTTAAAATCCGTCATAATTTAAAGACCTCCCAAAATGTATTTGTCCGCTTTTTGGCGGAACACCGCAGCAGCAAAAGTTAGCCTCAACTAACTTGACTGCCGGAACATAAATCGGTAAAACGGATTATGTAGTACCGTTTATGTTGTATATATTGTAGCATTACCTTAGCGGGGTTGTCAATGATAAGAATTAAATTTCGTATATATGACTAAAACAAACAAAGTTTCAATATCTTATTTGTTGAAAGCTGTTATTCGTGCATATGCTTATGCATATGTTCCTTAAGCTTTAAAAAGGTTTCGTCGCTTATATCGTGTTCTATACGGCAGCTGTCCTCATGGGCGGTTTTCTCGTCAACGCCTAAGGCAATAAGTATTTTTGCTATAACCTGATGACGCTCGTAAACTTTTTCCGCAATTTTAAGTCCCTTTTCGGTGAGCGATATGTTCCCCTCACGGTCAACGGTAACGTAACCCTCCTCACGGAACGACTTCATTGCAACCGACACGCTGGGTTTTGTGAAATTCAGATGATTTGCAACATCAATGCTTCTGACATAACCGTTGCTGTTTTTTAGCATAAGTATCGCCTCAAGGTAATTTTCGGCGGATTCGTGTATTTTCATAACAGTCGACCTTTCAAAATTAATTTAAGTAATTATATCACAGATGGTTAGGAAAGTCAAACCAAATTGCACATGGCGAAAAAAATAACAAAAAGAAATGTTTTTATAAAAACATATTGACAAATTAAGTTAGTTATGCTAAACTAACCGATGAAGGTTAGATAATACTAACCGAAATGTCATACAGAAATGAGGATAAGCTTATGATGCCTTTGACACTTGCTGATGCAGGAGAAGAAAATATTATCAAAAGAATCGGCGGAAAACCCGAGGTTAAAAAACATCTGGAAAATCTCGGTTTTGTTGTCGGAGGAAGCGTCAGAATCATCAACCGCCTCGGCGGCAACGTTATTGTAAACGTGAAAGAAACACGTGTTGCAATAAGCTCTGAGATGGCGCAGAAAATTATGATTTAATTTTAAGGAGGATTTGGGTATGCAGACACTGAAAAATGCCAAAGTAGGACAGACGGTGAAAGTCGTTAAGCTTCACGGCGAGGGTGCCGTTAAGCGCCGCATTATGGATATGGGCATAACAAAAGGGGTAGAGGTACATATCAGAAAAGTCGCTCCGCTCGGTGATCCCGTTGAGGTAACCGTAAGAGGATACGAGCTTTCGCTCCGTAAAGCCGACGCCGAAATGATTGAAGTAGAATAATAGTGAAAGAGAGGAATTCAGCAATGAATTTAAGAATAGCGCTTGCAGGTAACCCTAACTGCGGTAAAACAACTTTGTTCAATGCTCTGACGGGTTCAAATCAGTTCGTGGGAAACTGGCCCGGCGTTACAGTTGAAAAAAAGGAAGGAAAGCTTAAAAAGCATGAAGGCGTTGTAATCACCGACCTTCCGGGTATTTATTCGCTTTCTCCGTACACTCTGGAGGAAGTTGTTGCGAGAAATTATCTTATAGGTGAAAGACCCGATGCGATTTTGAATATTGTAGACGGTACAAACCTTGAAAGAAACCTTTATCTCACAACACAGCTTACGGAACTGGGTATTCCGGTCGTAATAGCAATAAATATGATGGACGTCGTAAAGAAAAACGGCGACAAAATCAATATCAGCGAGCTTTCGCGTGAGCTGGGCTGTAAAATCGTAGAGATTTCCGCTCTTAAGGGAACGGGAATTATGGAGGCTGCCGAGGCGGCAATAGACGCCGCAAAGAACGGAAAGACCGTTCCGATGCACACCTTCTCGGGTCCCGTTGAGCATGCAATTGCGCATATTGAGGAAGCCGCACTTCACAATATGCCCGAAGAACAGCAGAGATGGTATGCAATCAAGGTGTTTGAGCGTGACGAAAAGGCTCTCGCACAGCTTAACATTTCAGAGGATACACTCGCACATATCGAAAAGGATATCTCCGCTGCGGAGGAAGAGCTTGACGATGATGCGGAAAGTATCATAACAAACGAGCGTTACATATACATATCACAGCTTATGAAAGGCTGTTACAAAAAACATAACGCCGGCAAGCTTTCAAATTCGGATAAGATAGATAAGATTGTTACAAACCGCTGGCTCGGACTTCCGATATTTGCGATAATTATGTTCCTTGTTTATTATATCTCAATGGTAGGCGTAGGTTCAATGGCTACCGACTGGGCGAACGACGGATTGTTCGGCGACGGCTGGCGCCTGTTCGGAATAGGCTCATCGGCATATGAGGAGGTTTCCGATGAATTTGGCGGAGCGTCCGATATTATAAACGGATATATCGACTTTGCGTCGGAGAACGGCATTGATACGGAGGAAGTTTCAGCCGCTCTCGATACCGAAAGCGAAGATTTTGACTCTGACGCCGCAAAAACGGCGCTTGCAAAATTCGCTGAGGACGTAGAGGACATAGATAAAGTTACATACACTGTAGTAGATGAAGAAACAATGGCTGACGAGGAAGAAGTAGCAACCTATGCAGATTTCCTCGAAGCAGTTGACGTATATGACAAGTACGGCTGCGAAGAACCCGATCCCGCAGATTACGGCGTATGGGTTCCCGGTATTCCTGTGCTTGTTGAAAAGGGTCTTGACGCAATCGGCTGTGCGGACTGGCTCTCGGGTCTTATCTTAGACGGTATAGTCGCCGGTGTCGGCGCAGTTCTGGGATTTGTTCCTCAGATGCTCGTACTGTTCCTGCTTCTTGCATTCCTTGAGGCGTGCGGATATATGGCAAGAATAGCGTTTGTACTCGACAGAATTTTCAGAAAATTCGGACTTTCGGGTAAATCATTCATTCCTATGCTTATAGGTACGGGCTGCGGCGTTCCGGGTATTATGGCTTCGAGAACGATTGAAAATGACCGTGACCGTAAGATGACGATTATGACAACAACCTTTATCCCCTGCGGTGCAAAGGTTCCGTTCATCTCAATGATTGCCGGTGCAATATTCTCAGGCAGCGCCTGGGTTGCAACCTCGGCATACTTCATCGGTATGGTTGCGATTGTAGTATCGGGTATCATTCTTAAGAAAACAAAGATGTTTGCGGGAGATCCGGCTCCGTTCGTTATGGAGCTTCCGGCATACCACCTGCCTACAGTAGGAAACGTTCTCCGCAGTATGTGGGAAAGAGGCTGGTCGTTCATCAAGAAAGCCGGTACAATCATTCTTCTTTCAACAATTCTTGTATGGTTTACAACATACTTCGGATTTGTCGGCGGACATTTCGGAATGCTTAAAGAGGATCAGATTGATTCAAGTATCCTTGCCGCAATAGGCGGAGCTATCGCTTGGATATTCAAGCCGCTCGGCTGGGGCAACTGGGAGGCAACTGTCGCTTCAATCACAGGTCTTGTTGCAAAGGAAAATATCGTTGGTACAATGGGTATTCTCTACGGCGGAACGGGAACCGTTTACGGCAACCTTGCAAGTGCGTTTACGGGTATTAGTGCATATTCGTTCCTCGTATTCAATCTGCTCTGCGCACCGTGTTTTGCGGCAATCGGAGCTATAAAGCGTGAAATGAATAATGCAAAATGGACATGGTTCGCAATCGGTTATCAGTGCGTATTCGCTTATGCGATAGCTCTTATGATAAACCAGTTCGGACTCCTGTTCACGGGTAACGTTCATATCGTAGGAACAATCTTCGCTGTGGCAGTGCTTGCATTTATGGTATATATGCTTGTTAAACCTTATAAAGAAGCAGACACGCTCACAACAAAGGTAAAAATTAAAAAGTAACCATCACACACTTCCTGTTTCGGACGGCGCAGAACGCGCCGTCCGGAACGGAAATTTAATTGTATCGGAGGGTTCATGTATGTTTAAATGGATTTCGGAAAACATATCGACTATTTTGGTATTTGCGGCGCTCCTTCTGATAGCTTTATTAATCATAAGGTCGCTTGTAAGAAACAAAAAACAAGGAAAATCCTCCTGCGGCTGTAACTGCGCTCATTGCGCAATGGCAGGGCAGTGCCACGGAAAGAAAAAATAACGCATTGCCGCTTATGGGGCGGAAACGGAGCAGAGGTGCTTCACTGCAACTCATCGAGCGCAAGCGCTCTTAACGAAACTCTGACGGAATATTTTGCAAGAGCAAACTAAATTTTTTTTGGGTATAAGTTAGTCAAAACTAACTATGAGGAGAAATATATGTCGGAAAAAGTAATTGCGCATTTCTGCGCTCCCGCACTCGCAGGAATAAAGCCGTTAAACATTATATCGTGCCGTATGTCGGAAAAGGCTGAAATATATGCACAGCTTGAAAAAATATCCCCCAAAAAACAGGCTTGGAGCAATAAATCTTGCTCCAAGCCTGTTTTTACGATAATTCATTAATTTTCTGAACGGCGGACATAATACCGAGCTTTGCGCTTTCATATGTCAATCCGCCCTGCATAAATACAAGATAAGGCGGTTTAACGGGTCCGTCCGCCGAAAGCTCTATCGACGCTCCCTGCACAAATGCGCCTGCCGCCATTATTACCTGATCCTGATACCCCGGCATATCCCACGGCTCCGGCGTGACAAAGCTGTCCACGGGTGCGCCCTTTTGTATGCCTGCACAGAACGCTTTCAGCTTCTGCGCCGATTGGAGCTTTACCGATTGTATAATATCGTGACGGACGGCGTCGGGTTCGGGGTCTACCGCATAACCGAGCTTTTTAAAAACGGCGGCGCATAAAACAGCCGTTTTTACGGCTTGCGCCGTTATGTGCGGTGCTAAGAAAAATCCTTGGTACATGCTCCGTGCCATACCTATGTTTGCGCCGCATTCCTTGCCTATTCCCACGGAGGTAAGCCTGTATGCGCACAAATCCACATATTCCTTTTTGCCGGCGATGTATCCGCCCGTCAGGGCAAGTCCGCCGCCGGGATTTTTTATGAGCGAACCGGCTATCAGGTCTGCGTCGTATTCGGTCGGCTCTTTGTCATCGACAAATTCGCCGTAGCAGTTGTCAACAATGCAGATTGTCTGCGGTGAAATGTTTTTTATAAACGAAATTATCTCCCCGATATATTCCGCACTGTAGGTCGGACGGTCGCCGTAACCCTTTGACCGCTGAATTTCCACAGCCTTTACGCTGTTTTCGGTGAGTATCTTTTTTATGCTGTCAAAATTGGGCAGGCCGTTTTCGAGCAAATCGGACTGTATATAATTAATTCCGAAATCCTTTAAAGACCCCCTGCCGCTCTCGCCCGATATGCCTATCGCTTCTTCAAGCGTATCGTATGGCTTGCCCGTTGCGGCAAGGAGCGTATCGCCGGGGCGCAGTACCGCCGACAGCGCCGTGTATATGGTGTGCGTGCCGTTCACGAAATTGTGGCGCACGAGTGCGTCCTCCGCACCGAAAACCTGCGCATATACCTTGTCGAGCGTGTCACGTCCCAAATCATCGTAGCCGTAGCCCGTTGCCGGGAGAAGATGCGCCTCGGATACACGGTTGTCCGAAAATGCCTTCATTACCTTGAGCTGATTAATTTCAGCCGTTCCCTCTATATGCCGAAACTGCGGTGAAATTTCTGCCTCCGCTTCGCTTATAAGCTTCAATATCTCCTGCGATATTCCGAAATTTTTCGATATATATTCGTCTTTTGTCATAATCTCAATCATTCCTTTCTGGTATAATTATAGCATATCAAGCATTTTGGGTCAACCTATTGTAAAATAATTCACGGCGTGATATAATATATGAAGTATATAAATTCAGACGGTGATTTTATGATTAATGCGATAGAAGAATATATAAAAAACGGCGAAACGTCCGAAAACCGTATCGGAATAGAGCTTGAACATTTCGTTGTTGACGGTAAAACGGGCGAAAATATTCCCTATTCGGGCGATAAGGGAGTGGAAAGTCTGCTTTTGAAGATAGCGGACGGGTTTGACAGGAAAATATATTCCGAGGGGTTTCTTATCGGACTTTCAAACAGCGAGTACAGCCTTACGCTCGAGCCTGCCGCACAGCTTGAAATAAGTATCAGACCTGTTGAAAAAATAAGCGAAGCAAAACGTATATATGAGGATTTTCTCAATACAATCCGCCCTGCGCTGGACGGGTTCGGATATGAGCTTGTGACTGAGGGTTATCGGCATAACTGCCGTGCGGAGGAGCTGGAGCTTATCCCGAAAAACCGATACAGATTTATGGACAGGTATTTTGAACATTCGGGAACGTGCGGAAAAAATATGATGCGTGCAACGGCGTCAACGCAAATATCAATCGACTATGCAAATGAAGCCGACTGCGCACTCAAATTCCGTGTTGCCAATATTCTCAGTCCGATATTTGCGCTTGTGTGCGATAACAGCCATGTGTTTGAAAACGAGCCGTACAAAGGGCGTATGCTCAGAACGCATATATGGAATAATGTGGACGGCGAGAGATGCGGAATTGTTCCGTGCGCAGCGGAGTTAACCTATAAAAAATATGCGGAATATATCTTAAACCGCTCCGCAATATTGATTATGAAAGATAAAGCACCCGTGTATACGGGCAGTGAAAAAATAAAAGACATATACAAAAGCGAAATGACCCAAGACGAGGCGGAGCATCTGCTTTCTATGTTTTTCCCCGATGTACGGCTGAAAAAATATATAGAAATCCGCCCTGCCGACAGTATGCCGATAAATGATGCGCTGTCATATGCGGCGCTTGTTAAGGGAATATTCAAAAATCCGTCCGTGTTTGATTTTGACGGTGTGACGGTAAAGGATATTGAAAATGCAAAAACCGCGCTTATGCAAAAAGGCTTTGACGCTGAAATTTACGGTCGGAGGGCATATGATATATATGAAGATATGCTGAATGAAGCACGCAGAAATTTATCCGCCGAAGATGCGGAATATTTAATAAAACGAGGCGAGAGCAATGTATGATTTAAACGAGTATTACAGAGGAATAATCGACAGCAATTTAAAAAAGCATATAAAAAGTGCGGAGGAGGAGCGCATATATATCGAAAATTCAACCGCACGCTATCACGGAAATTTAGTCTATACAATGTATATACCTAAGCTTTTTACAAAAGCGGCGGCGGAGTATTTTTCCGAAATAACCGATACAATGTACGGGATAATGGTAAAGGTCATAAAGGAATACGAGAATAATGCGGAGTACAGAAAGCTGTTCGGGTTTGACGAACGGCTTGAGAAGCTTATCCTCCGTCCCGACCGCTATGATTGCAAGCTCCCGATAGCGAGAATAGACATATTCTTTAACGAGGACGATTTTTCGTTCAAGTTCTGCGAATTTAATACGGACGGCGCAAGCGCAATGAACGAGGACCGTGAGCTTAACAATGCCGTGAAAAAAACGCTTGCTTTCAAGCAGTTCAATAAGCGGTATAATACGTACTCGTTCGAGCTTTTCGACTCGTGGGTCGATGAATTTATGCGCATATACGGCACGTATCCCAAAGCAAAGGAAAATCCGCATATAGCAATCGTGGATTTTATGTCGAGTGCGTCCGATAACGAGTTTAATGTGTTTAAGGAGCATTTTGAAAAGAAAGGTATAAGCTGTGAAATTTGCGAAATAACGAGCCTCGGCTATGCGGACGGCAAGCTACTCTCGCCGACGGGCAGGCAGATAGACGCAGTGTACCGCCGTGCCGTAACGTGCGATATTATGAAAAATTACGACAGGGTACAGCCGTTTATAAATGCGGTTAAAAACGACGATGTGTGCCTTATAGGCGATTTCAAAACGCAGATAGTGCATAACAAGCGTGTGTTTAAGATACTGCATGACGGTATGACATCGGCATTTCTTACCAAAGCGGAGCGTGAATTTGTAAGAGAGCATATCCCGTTTACAACTTTTCTTACGGCGGACAATGTGAAAAAATATGACGTTCTCCGCACAAAGGACAGCTGGGTAATAAAGCCGGAGGACTCATATGCGTCAAAGGGCGTGTATGCAGGTGTGGAATTTGAAAGCGAGAGCGAGTGGATAAAGCACGTGACCGAGAATATTGGTGACGGGTATCTTTTGCAGGAGTACGTAAAGCCGTACGAAGCACTGAATATCGACCTTCCGCATAATAAAGACGCCGAATATCGGAACTATTCTTCAATAACGGGACTTTTCGTGTACGGCGGAAAATTCAGCGGTATATATTCGAGAATTGCGAAAAACAGCATAATATCCACTCAGTACAGCGAGATGTCGTTGGCAAGCGTTGTTGTTGATGAAAAACAATGATTATGGTTGACAAAATGCGGTTACAATGAACGCAAATTACAGTAGGGCAGGGGCTTGCTCCTGCCGAAAGCATAACCGCACATACGGATTTGCGAAACCGCACATCGTGTGCGCATACAAAAAGAGCAAGGCACTGCCTTGCTCTTTTGCGTGTTTTATTCCTGTATATATCCCACATAATATCCGTATGCGCCGAGCGTGAGCGTATTTTTGCTTACTGCCGCACTGCCGCACAGTTCCGCCTTTTCGGGGATTTTATCAAAATCCTCGGATATTTCCTTGTCCGTATAATTCAGCACGGCAAACAGCTCCTCGCCGTTTAAGCTGTGCTTAAATGCAAGCATACCCTCTTTGTCGGAAAGCCAGCTCATTTTTGAGAACTGCAGTTCGGGGTGCTTGTTTCTTATCGCATTTAATGATTTTATAAAATTCATACGCTCAACCCCCAAATCGGTGAGCGCATATGCCCAGTCTATTGAGTTAAAGCCGCCGTATTCCCTTGACGCAAACATACTCTGCACCGAATTGTCCGCCACCTCAAAGCCGTTCCATACGAACGGAACACCGTTCCACAGATAATTCATAAGCGTTTCAAAATTATCGGGGCCGTAAAGACGTGTGCGCTTATCGGCACGCTTTGATCCCATATCGGAGGCGGTGTCGTGGTTTTCAAGATAGCGTGCGCCCTTGCTGTCGGTCTGGCAGTCCTTGAAGATTTCTTCTTCCTTAAATTCCTTTGTTGTCATTTCGCCTTTCAAGAGAGCCTTTTGCGGACAATCGCCCAGATACCACAGGTCGAATACGTCCTTGTACTCGTCCGAATAATAGGCAGGGTCAAAGCCCTCGCTCAGCATAATGAAATTCGGCTTTTTCTCACGTATGCGGCGTGCGCCCTCCGCCCAGAAGTCAACCGGAACTTTGTTTCCGACGTCACAGCGGAAGCCGTCAACGTCAAAATCAAACGCATAGTAAAGCATATTCTTCCATAAATATTCACGCATTTCGGCGCTTTCGTAATTTATTCTTGCAAACGGCCATGTTTCGCCGATTATCGGCTTACCGTCCCCGCCTTTTATTACCGAATCGGCTATTTCGTCAATAAATACGGCGTTTCTGCCGCAGTGCAGATATACAAGGTCGAATATGTACTTCATTCCGTGCTTGTGAACGCACTTAATAAAATCTCTCAAATCCTCGTCCGTTCCGTATTCGGGATCAACATGGAAAAAGTCTTTGATTTTATACGAGTTTTTCGGGTTTCCCGAATTGGACAAAATCTGTCTCGGACTCCATGTCATTATATCGGGGTCAGCGTCGGCTTCACACAGTGAGCAGACATAAATGCTGTCAAAACCCATTCTTGCAATGTGCGGAATAAGCTCCTGCGCCGCCTTAAGTGTACCCTTTTTCGTAAATGTTCGTAAACTTATCTGATATATTGAATTGCAGCTGCCCATAATGCGCCTCCGTATGATTAAAATTTCAAGAACATATTAGCATATTCCGCATATAAAGTCAACAAAAAAATGACGCATTTTTCTTGAACAGCGCCATTTTTCCGGAATACGGCCGGGGGACCGTATTCGATGTGTAAAACAAACGAGCTCTCTAAAGGAGCAACTTTATTATAGGGCTTAAAAAACCGAAAATCAAGGGGTTTTCCGCTATTTCGGCACGCTTAACCGAAACAAAATGCAAAATAAAAAATACGTGACATCAAAATCGTATAGGTATGCGGTTTATAAGCAAAAATGTCACGCTTTTTTCGGAAAGCTGAAAGCTTTCCGCCGTTTTTATTGATTTTTATATTTCAAGTATGCACGTTTTGAGTCTTCCGTTTTCAATTTCGCACACACCGTAAGTGCCGCCGTAGCGTATGCTGCCGGGGTTAAGAATTCTCATACCCTCCCTGAAATCCGAATATGGGATATGCGTGTGTCCGAAAACGCATAAATCCGCATTAAATTCTTTCGCTTTTTCATACAGAGTGGTGTACGTGCTTTCGTACTTTACTTTGTATTCGTGTCCGTGCGTTACAAAAATCTTCTTCCCGTCAGCCTCAAAAACCGCCTGCGGCGGAAACGTGCGTGAAAAATCGTTATTTCCGCACACACAGTAAAATTTCAGCTCGGGATACATCGAAACAAGCGCCCGTGCGTCATTTTCGCAGTCGCCTGCGTGGATTACAATATCGGGCTTTATCGAGTCGATTATGTGTACACACCTTTTTATGTCGCCATGGGTATCCGAAAAAACAGCAATTCTCATCATAATGCATTCTCCAATCATATTGTATGTAAACCGTCTTTTGCTTGTATTTTCTATTATTGTAGCATAATTTGCGGATTTTGTCAAATGTTGTCGTAAAGTTTTTGTAATCGGACAGAGAATATGACAAAATTTTTGTCAATGAGGTGATATAATAGTAAATGATTTACTATATGCTGCCGCAGGGCAGCGGAATGGAGGAAAAAATGGAAATAAACACAATGCCGCACTCTGCGCCCTTAAGACGTCCGGCGCTAAAGGATATAGCCGCCGCCGTATTTATGCTGCTTGCGTCACGCGCGTCGGTTATGGGAATGTTCCCGTTCGGAACGGCGTTTTTTGCGGCAGGCTTTGACAAGGGGATAGCGTACATAGGAATAGCCGTAATGTGCGGCGGACTCATATCGGCGGGAGCGGGAATGGCGGTAATAAAATATCTTATTGCGGATTTGCTGTTCTGGATATACTTAAAAACACGCAGGAGCGAAAACCGCATAATTGAGGCAACAGTGTGCGGATTGTCGGTGCTTGTGGGCGGAGCGGCGATGTTTGCGTATGATTACATAGGCGTGTACGACGTGATGCTCCTGCTTATAGAAAGCATCGTTTCGGCAATCGTGTATACGGTGTTTACAAATACGAAAACTTTCCTTGAAAACAGACGGAGCCGCTCATACGTTTCTCAGGAGGAAATGGTATCCATTGCCGTTTGTGCCGGTATATTCATAACCGGACTTTCGGGGATAAAGCTCCCTTACGGGATCAACCCGGCAAATATTGCGGCAATGTATGTTTCCATGTGTATGGCGCTGTACTCAAACCTTGCGTCGGCAGGAGTAGGGGCAATGTGCATAGGCTTTATGAGTACGCTGTCATCACCGCTTTCGGCGCTTACGGGCGGAGCTTACGGCATAAGCGCAATGTTCGGAAACTTTCTCAAAGGTTACGGACGTGTCGGAACGGCAGTCGGCTTTATCGGCGGAATAGCGGCGGTATCCATATGTATGCAGGGCGGTGCGGAGCCGATTTCCGCAATAGATGCGGCATGTGCGGCGCTGATTTTTGTGCTCACTCCGAAAAAACTGCATAAGTATATAAACATATTTTTCTCCAAATCGCTCCGCATGGAGTCGATAAGTGCAGACGTTCGGGTAAAGGAGTATCTGTCCGCCAAAACGGAGCGTATGGCAGAGGCGTTTAACAGCTTAAACAAATGCTTTACGGAGGAGTCGGACAAGCGTATAAATCTGTACCGCAAAGAAGTCGGCGGACTTTTTGACGAGATGTCGCAGCGTGTGTGTGCCGGCTGTTCCATGGCGGTAAAGTGCTGGCAGAACGATTTTACAAAAACCTACAAGGGCGTTATGTCGCTTTTGGGAACGATTGAAACGGAGGGCGTGCTTACAGCCTCCTCCATGCCCAAAAGCTTTCGTGACAAATGTATACGGAGCGATGTTTTTGTGAGCGAATTAAACCATGTTTATGAGCTTTACAAAAAACGGCTCATACGTGCCGGTGAAGCTGTTTCGGAGCGTGATATAATAGCACGCCAGTACAGCGAAACGGCAAAAATATTTGAAAATCTTTCAACCGATGTCCTGGAGGGATTTACCTTCCGTGAGGACTTGGAGGAAATGGTGGTTAATGTGCTGGACAAGCAGGGCATAACGGCGTTTGAGGTGAGCGTTGCGGAGAATGCCACAGGGCGCACGGAGGTGTATCTCGGGCTCGGCATAGGCGCGGACGTGAAAAAAGCGGAGTCGGCTCTGACGGAGGTGTTTTCCGTGCCGATGGGCAGAGATAAGGAGTATAGCGGAGCGCTTATGAAATTCGTTTCAAAGCCGAAATACTGTGCGGACGTTTCCATGCGTCAGATAAAAAGCGACGAAGCGGAGCTTTCCGGCGACAGTGCCGCATCGTTTACGACCGAGAATTACAAAAAATATGTCATAATAGCCGACGGTATGGGCAGCGGCAAAAAAGCAATGCAGGAAAGCCGCACCACCCTGCGGCTTTTGCGTGAGTTTCTTATGGCAGGCTTTGAAACCGAAACGGCGATTGAAATGATAAATTCCTCGCTGTGCCTTAAAATGGACAAGGAGATGTTCTCCACAATAGATTTACTGTGCATCGACCTGATTTACGGCACGGCGGAATTTTACAAAGTGGGTGCGGCGGAAAGCCTTATAAGCCACGGCGGAAATATAGAAACGGTGTTCTCCGTTTCCATGCCGGCAGGCATAATTTCCGACATAAAGCCGCAGGGGCAGGTAAAGCGTGTTTACGGCGGAGATATGATAGTAATGATGTCGGACGGCGTGTGCGGAGCGGAGGAGGGAGCGGTAAGCACCGAGTGGATAAAAAAGAAGCTTCGTGCCGAGCCGTCCGATACGGAACAGACCGCGCAGGATATTATGGAAACCGTTATAGAAAAAAGCCACGGTATGATTTTCGACGATATGACTGTCGCTGTGGTCAGAATTACTGAAAATTAACCATATATAAATATAAAAAACGTTCACAAACCATTAATTTTTCCAAAAATCAAATTTGTGACAAAAATTTTAAAAAATATTATGGACAATTATGTATTTTATGATATAATAGTTATTATGGACAGTAAAATAAACTGAAAAAAATAACAGGAGGAGATTCCAATGTCAAAAAAATTCGTATACCTTTTCAGCGAAGGTGACGCAAGCATGAGAGAGCTTCTCGGCGGAAAAGGCGCAAACCTTGCCGAAATGACAAAGCTCGGTATGCCTGTTCCTCAGGGTTTCACAATTTCAACAGAAGCCTGCACGCAGTACTATGAGGACGGCAGACAGATCAACGCCGACATTCAGGCAGAGATTATGGAAAACATCGCAAAGATGGAAAAAATCACAGGTAAGAAGTTCGGTGACCAGGAGAATCCGCTTTTGGTATCCGTTCGTTCGGGTGCAAGAGCTTCAATGCCGGGTATGATGGACACAATCCTTAACTTAGGTCTTAACGAAACAGTTGTTGAAGTTATGGCTAAGAAGTCAAATAACCCCAGATGGGCTTGGGACTGCTACAGAAGATTTATCCAGATGTATTCGGACGTAGTTATGGAAGTCGGCAAGAAATACTTTGAAGAACTTATCGACAAAATGAAGGCTGAAAAAGGCGTAACTCAGGACGTTGAGCTTACGGCTGAAGACCTTAAGGAACTCGCATCGCAGTTCAAGGCTGAATACAAGGAAAAGATTGGCGAAGACTTCCCGACAGATCCTATCGATCAGTTGTTCGGCGCAATCAAAGCCGTATTCCGTTCATGGGACAACCCCCGTGCAAACGTATACAGACGTGACAACGATATCCCGTATTCATGGGGTACAGCGGTAAACGTTCAGATGATGGCTTTCGGTAACATGGGCGAAACATCGGGAACAGGCGTTGCTTTCACACGTGACCCGGCTACCGGCGAAAAGCACCTCATGGGCGAATTCCTTATGAACGCTCAGGGTGAGGACGTTGTTGCAGGCGTAAGAACTCCTCAGAAGATAGATCAGATGAAGGAAATTATGCCCGAAGTTTACGATCAGTTCGTTGAAATCGCAAAAAATCTTGAAAACCACTATCACGATATGCAGGATATGGAATTCACGATTGAAGATAAGAAGCTTTATATGCTTCAGACAAGAAACGGTAAGAGAACGGCTCAGGCTGCTTTAAAGATAGCTTGTGACCTCGTTGAAGAAGGTATGATCACAGAAAAGGATGCAGTTCTTATGATCGACCCGAGAAACCTCGACTCACTTCTCCATCCGCAGTTTGACGTTAAGGCTCTTAAAGCCGCAACACCTATCGCAAAGGCTCTCGGCGCATCGCCCGGTGCTGCTTGCGGTAAAATCGTGTTCACAGCAGATGACGCTAAGGAATGGGGAGCAAGAGGCGAAAAGGTTGTTCTTGTTCGTCTTGAAACATCACCTGAAGATATTGAAGGTATGAAAGCCGCTCAGGGTATCCTCACAGTAAGAGGCGGTATGACTTCACACGCTGCCGTTGTTGCACGTGGTATGGGTACATGCTGTGTATCGGGCTGCGGTGACATCGCTATGGACGAAGCTAACAAGAAGTTTACTCTTGCAGGCAAGGAATATCACGAGGGAGACGAGATTTCGTTAGACGGTACAACAGGTAACGTATACGACGGACTTATCCCGACAGTTGACGCTTCAATCGCAGGCGAATTCGGCACAATCATGGGTTGGGCTGATAAGTTCAAGACATTGAAGGTAAGAACAAACGCAGATACTCCGGCTGACGCTAAGAAAGCTAAGGAGCTCGGCGCTGAAGGTATCGGTCTTTGCCGTACAGAGCATATGTTCTTTGAAGGCAACAGAATAGACGCATTCAGAGAAATGATTTGCTCGGATACAGTTGAAGAAAGAGAAGCTGCTCTTGACAAAATTCTTCCGATGCAGCAGGGCGATTTTGAAAAGCTTTACGAAGCTTTGGAAGGCTGCCCCGTAACAATCAGATTCCTGGATCCTCCGCTTCATGAGTTCGTTCCGACAGACGATGAGGACATCGAACTTCTTGCAAAGGCACAGGGCAAATCTGTTGATACAATCAAGGATATAATAAACGGACTTCACGAAGCTAACCCGATGATGGGTCACCGTGGCTGCCGTCTTGCAGTAACATATCCTGAAATTGCAAAGATGCAGACAAAGGCAGTTATTCGTGCCGCTATCAACGTTAAGAAGGCACACGCTGACTGGAATATCGTTCCCGAAATTATGATTCCGCTCGTATGCGAAGTTAAGGAATTAAAGAATATAAAGAACGTTGTCGTTGCAACAGCCGACGCTGAAATCGCAGCAGCAGGTATCGACCTTAAGTACGAAGTAGGTACAATGATCGAAATCCCGAGAGCTGCATTAACAGCTGATGAAATCGCTAAGGAAGCTGAATTCTTCTGCTTCGGTACAAACGACCTTACTCAGATGACATACGGCTTCTCAAGAGACGACGCAGGTAAGTTCTTAGACGCTTACTATGACGCTAAAATCTTTGAGAACGATCCGTTTGCTAAGCTTGACCAGACAGGCGTTGGTAAGCTTATGGAAATGGCTATTAAGCTTGGTAAGTCAACAAGACCGGATATGCACTGCGGTATCTGCGGCGAACACGGCGGAGACCCGTCTTCGGTAGAATTCTGCCACAAGATCGGTCTGGACTATGTTTCCTGCTCACCGTTCAGAGTTCCTATCGCAAGACTTGCTGCCGCTCAGGCAAAGATAAAGGAAGAAAAGTAATTGTAAAAATTACGTCCGAAAGCTCCGCACCTTTTAAAGCGGAGCTTTCGCTTTTTCGGATATGCTTAAAATTTTTTAAGCATATCCGAAAAAGATATTAACGTGAACGGCGGGCGATTTGCCTGCGCTTTTACACGTTATTGCATATAAGCAGAATGGAGATTTTTTATGAAGAAAGACGGCACTTTTAAAAAATTGTATTCATATGCCGCACAGTATAAGGGCTGGTTTGCCGCAATGGCGGTAACGGCGCTTTTGGCGAATGCGTTTGCGCTTGCCGCACCGTATATTTCTGGACGTGCGATAGATTATATAAAGGGTGAAAACAATGTAGATTTTCCCATGCTTACGAAGTTTTGCCTAATTCTTTTTCTGTTCTATGCCTTAAACGGCGTATTCACGTGGTGCATGACGTTTTTCACAAACGTGCTTTCAAACAGAACAATCGAGAAAATCCGAAAAAATGCCTTTGATAAAATCGAAAAACTGCCGCTGAGCTTTTTCGATAATCATTCGCACGGCGATGTCATAAGCCGCCTTACCAATGATATAGACGCCGTTTCCGAGGGTCTTTTGCAGGGTATAACTCAGCTGTTTTCGGGTATTGTTACGGTTGTCGGCTCGCTTGTGCTGATGTTTATGCTTAACGTAAAAATCACGCTTTGCGTTGTCGTAATTACAATAATATGCTTTTTTGTGTCAAAGGCGATTGCCGTTAATTCGGGAAAAATGTTCCGCTTGCAGGCAAAAACCACGGGCGATTTAAACGGATATGCGGCGGAAAATATATCAAATCTGAAAATTTTAAAGGCGTTCGGCTATGAGAAAAAGAGCGCAGAGGATTTTTCGGGAATAAACAAAAAGCTGTACGACTGCGGACAAAAGGCGCAGTTCTATTCCTCGATCGTAAATCCCACAACGCGTTATATAAATAATATCGCATATATTCTTGTCGGCGTACTCGGCGGACTTGCCGCTCTGCACGGACATCTTTCGGTCGGAATAATTTCGAGCTTTCTTATGTATGCAACGCAGTTTGCAAGACCGATAAACGATATGACAAGTATTCTCACACAGCTGCAATCCGCACAGGCGGCGTCACAGCGTATATTCGAGCTTGACGATATTGTCCCCGAAACGCCGGACGATAACCGCCGTGAGCTTGAAGTAAAGGACGGACACGTTGAGTTTGTGCACGTGGATTTTTCGTATGATAAAAAACGTGAGCTGATAAAGGATCTGAACATTGACGCAAAGCCGGGACAGCGCATTGCGATAGTGGGACCCACGGGAGCGGGAAAAACCACAATCGTAAATCTTCTGATGAATTTTTATGATGTCGACAGCGGAAAAATCCTCATAGACGGTCAGGATATAAATACGGTAAAGCGTGACAGTCTGCGCCGTGCGTTCGGAATGGTGCTTCAGGATACGTGGCTGTTTTCGGGAACGATAAAGGAAAATATAGCCTACGGCAGAGAGGACGCAACCGACGAGGATATAGTAAATGCGGCAAAGGCGGCGTCTGCCGACAGCTTTATAAAGCGTCTGCCGAACGGATATGATACGGTCATAACCGAGGACGGCGGAAACTTGTCGGGCGGACAAAAACAGCTTTTGACAATTGCCCGTGCAATGCTTTTCGACCCCGAAATACTCATTCTTGACGAGGCAACCTCAAATGTAGATACAATGACCGAGCAGAGAATACAGCGTGCGTTTTTAAAAGCAATGGAGGGACGCACAAGCTTTGTAATCGCACACAGATTATCGACTATCCGTGAGGCGGATTTGATACTTGTTATGAACAGGGGCAGTATAGTGGAACAGGGAACGCATAAGGAACTGCTCGAAAAAAATGGATTTTACGCAAATCTTTACAACAGCTAAGGCACCTGTTGACAGAAATGATTCAAACTTGAAACTCCCAAAAACAAAGCAGACAAACCGCTTGCGGTTTGTCTGCAGTTTAAAAGGAACGGTTTTTTACCGTTCCTTTAATTTTTATAAAATGTATTTTTATCATTCCTATAGAAAATAATATACATAAGTTCCGAAAACTGTTTCGGAGAAAGGAATGGTAAAAATTAATGAAAGACAAAATCTTTGAGGTACTGCAAAGGGTCGGCAGATCATTTATGCTCCCTATTGCGATACTGCCTATAGCCGGACTGTTTCTCGGCGTGGGAAGCTCGTTCACAAATGAAACAATGCTCGAAGCATATAACCTTACGGGCATTATACATCAGGGAAATTTTCTCTATGCGATATTGAACGTAATGAGCAAGGCGGGTACGGTTGTGTTCGATAACCTTGCACTGTTGTTTGCGATGGGCGTTGCGATAGGTATGGCAAAACAGGAAAAAGCGGTTGCCGCACTTGCAGGTACGGTGGCGTTTCTTGTAATGCACGTCACAATATCGGCTATGATAGAAAACGCCGGCGGCGTGGAGGCAATGCTTGAAAATTCCACGGCGCAGGTATTGGGAATAACCACACTCCAAATGGGTGTTTTCGGCGGTATAATAGTCGGCTTGGGCGTTGCGGCACTGCATAACCGATTTTACAAAATACAGCTGCCGCAGGTGATAGCGTTTTTCGGCGGAACAAGATTTGTTCCGATAATTTCCGCTGTAACGTTTTTGCTTGTCGGAATAATAATGTTTTACGTATGGCCTATAATCCAGACGGGAATAGCCGCTTTGGGAAATCTCGTGCTTGCGTCGGGATATGTCGGCACGTGGATATACGGAATAATCGAGCGTGCGCTTATCCCGTTCGGACTGCACCATGTGTTCTATATGCCGTTCTGGCAGACTTCGGTTGGCGGCACGGCAGTGGTGGACGGCGTGACCGTCCAGGGTGCGCAGAACATATTCTTTGCCGAGCTTGCATCAAAGAATATATCGCATTTCAGCGTTTCCGCAACAAGATTTATGGCGGGAAAATTCCCGTTTATGATATTCGGTCTGCCGGGTGCGGCACTTGCTATGTACCGCTGTGCAAGAAAGGAAAAGCGCAAGGTTGCCGGCGGACTTTTAATATCGGCGGCGCTCACATCAATGCTTACGGGTATTACCGAACCGCTGGAATTTACGTTTATATTCGTTGCGCCGATTATGTACGGCGTGCATTGCGTGCTTGCCGGACTTTCGTTTATGCTGATGCATATATTTAACGTGGGCGTCGGAATGACGTTTTCGGGCGGACTTATCGACCTGTTTCTGTTCGGTATATTGCAGGGCAACGCAAAAACAAACTGGATATATGTAATTCTTGTGGGAATAGTGTATTTCTTCCTATATTATGCGGTGTTCGGATTTATGATAAAGAAATTCAACTATAAAACGCCGGGACGTGAGGCTGACAGTGAGGAAACAAAGCTTTATACACGTGCGGACGTGAATGCACGAAAGGATAAAAACGCTTATGATGAAACGAGCGAGCTTATCGTAAACGGACTCGGCGGCAAGGAAAATATCGAGGACGTGGACTGCTGTGCAACGAGATTGCGGATAACCGTAAAGGACGGCTCAAAGGTTTCCGAGGGAACGCTTAAGCAGACGGGTGCGGCAGGCGTGCTTGTAAAAGGCAACGGCGTGCAGGTTATATACGGACCTAAAGTAACTGTAATAAAGTCAAATCTGGACGATTTTATGGCGCAGGGTACGGGCAAAAAGAGTAAAACGGAGGTTCTGGGCGCACCGATTAAAGGCGAGGTAATTCCTCTCGAAAAAGTTGATGATGAGGTGTTCAGCCAAGGGATTCTCGGCAAAGGTATCGCAATAGAGCCTTCTGTCAGCGAGGTGTACGCTCCGTGCGACGGAAAAGTCACAAACCTTGTCGATACGCGCCATGCAATAGGCATTACGTCTGATAAAGGTACGGATATTTTAATTCACGTGGGAATAGATACCGTAAAACTCGGCGGTGAATTTTACGAGTATAACGTAAAGGACGGGCAGACCGTAAAAAAGGGCGATTTGCTGATGACGTTTGATATGGAAAAAATCCGTTCCGCAGGGTATAAGCTCACAACGCCCGTTGTTGTGACAAATGCGGAGGCAAAACCGCTTACCGAGGGCGAAACCGATATAGGTGAGGCGGTTCTTGAGGTGGAAAATAATAACTGACAGTAGGGGACGATGTCCTCATCGTCCCTGATAGAACAGCGTTTGTTGCCTTATTATACCGAAAAAGGAGCGGTGTAAAATAAAGCATTTTGCACTGCTCCTTTATTTTTGAAAAATCAATCCGCTCCCGTGATGTCGGCAATTATATATTTGATGTGCGCAGTTTGCTCGTCCGTCAGTCCCGTTACATCAAGGAGATTTTTTGTTTCAAGACCGAGCATATAATCGGTGGAAACATTAAAGAAACGTGCAAGCCGAATAAGCATATCTATCGAGGGCTGAATATTATCATTTTCCCAGTTTGATACGCTTTGCTTTGTTAAGCCGAGTTCTTTTGCAAGCTGTACCTGTGTAATCATATGAGCAGTACGCAGTTTTTTTTATTTGTACAGATAACATATGACATACTCCTTTGTCAATAATTTATTTACTATTATATAATTTTTACTTGACAATTATAAAATACTATGGTATAGCAATATTTGACAAAAGATAAGGAGTGTTGACTATGAAAAATTAATCAGTGTGTTGCTGACCTTGATTATGACAGTGTCGGCAACGGCAATACCTATAATGGCAAACAGCAATGTACTCAGATTACACGGCATTATTTAGTTATAAGAATGGAAGAAAAATCATAAAATACAGTGAATTTCCATATTACTTGAGTAATGATGCAGACAAATTAACCGAAGCGGCTATAGCATTGTTTGACAGTTATATAAAACTTCATTCAACAGTCTCTCTTGCGGATTTCGGTGTTTATTATTCATCAAAGGCGTTGTAATAAAAGAAGTGATGCAATCTTTTGCATCACTTCTTTTATTACATTTTTTTTATATATTCGTATTTCCTATTGTAATAAGTGTGAAAAGATGATAAAATAATTTATTAAGTCAGATGACAAACAAACCGTTTGGCGGTTTGTTTACTTTGTTATTGGGAGTTTGAGGCGTTAACCTCAAGTTTAAATCATTTCTGACGACAGGTGCGTCAGAAATGACTAAGATCAAAAGTTTTAGATTTTGAAACAAAATCCAATCAACGGAACTTTTGATTTTTTCATACAGTAGTTTTGAAAAAAGTGTCTAATCACTTTTTTCGCCCGACGGCAACTTTTTGTCGGCGGGCAAGAATACAGCCATATCACGGAGGAAAGAAAATGTATCTTGCAGACAAGTGGACTGACTACAAATTAATAGATTCCCGAAGCGGAGAAAAGCTGGAATACTGGGGAAAATATCTCCTGCGCCGACCCGATCCGCAGGCGGTATGGAGCGAGCAGTCCGAGGGTGCGCCGTGGAACAAAACGGACGCATGGTATCACCGTTCAAATTCGGGCGGAGGAAAGTGGCAGTATTTTACCAAGCTGCCCGAGAGATGGGAAATACATTATCGTGACCTTACGTTTAACATAAAGCCCATGGGCTTTAAGCATACGGGATTGTTCCCCGAACAGGCGGTAAACTGGGACTGGTTTTCGGAGCTTATAAAAAATGCGGGACGCCCCGTGCGAGTGCTTAATCTTTTCGCATACACGGGCGGTGCAACCGTTGCGGCGCTTGCCGCCGGTGCGGAGGTGGTTCACGTTGACGCATCAAAGGGAATGGTTACGTGGGCAAAGGAGAATGTCGTATCGTCGGGACTCGGCGATCGCCCCGTGCGCTATATAGTCGACGACGTAATAAAATTCGTACAGCGTGAGGGACGCCGCAAAAGACAGTACGATGCAATAATAATGGATCCCCCCTCATACGGGCGGGGTCCGTCCGGCGAGGTATGGAAGATAGAAAACGAATTGTATCCGCTGATTGAGGAATGTATGAAAATACTCTCCCCCGACCCGCTGTTTTTCCTTATAAATTCATATACAACGGGACTAAGCGCACAAATTCTTATAAATATACTCACAATGACAATGAAACGTAAATACGGCGGTGAGGCAGCGGCTGACGAAATAGGTCTGCCGATGTCCGCAAACGGACTTATACTGCCCTGCGGCATAAGCGGAAGATGGAAAAAGGTATGATTATAAAAGCAGAGGACGTATGTTTTTCGTTCGATGAAACGAAAGAGATACTCAAACACATAAATATGAATATAGAAAAAGGCTCGTTCACTGCAATTCTTGGCAGAAACGGAACGGGCAAGTCGACGCTTGCACGGCACTTTAACGCATTGCTTTTGCCGAACGGCGGAGCGGTGTACGTAAAGGGAATGAATACCGCAGACGAAAAAAATCTGTTTGATATACGCTCGTCCGCCGGAATGGTGTTCCAAAATCCCGATAATCAGATGGTAGCCGCCATAGTCGAGGACGAGGTGGCGTTTGCACCCGAAAATCTCGGTGTTGAGCCTAAGGAAATACGCCGCCGTGTGGACGAATGTCTTGAAATCGCAGGCTTGTCCGATATGGCAACAGCCTCCGTTTCGGCGCTTTCGGGCGGACAGAAACAGCGCACCGCAATTGCGGCGGTGCTTGCAATGGAGCCTGAAATACTCATTCTCGATGAACCGACCGCAATGCTTGACCCGTCCGGACGGCGTGATGTTATGAACACGCTCAAAAGGCTTAACAAATCACGCAATATGACCGTTATTCTGATAACGCATTATATGGAGGAGGCTGTCGAGGCTGACCGTGTGGCTGTAATGGCTGACGGCGAGATAGTATTGGACGGAACTCCGAGAGAAGTGTTTAAAAATACGGAGCGTATAAAGTCAATGGGACTTGACGTTCCGCAGGTGACGGAGCTTGCATATGAGCTTAACAAAAGCGGAATACGTATACCGACCGACATTCTGACGGTGGACGAATGTCTTGCGGAGCTGGTGCGGATATTGGGGGTGGCTCCGAATGATTAAGACAGAACACATAGAGTATATATACAACAAGGGTATGCCGTTTGAAACGTATGCGCTCCGTGATGTAAACCTCGAAATCCCCGACGGCAGCATTACGGCGGTAATCGGGCATACGGGGAGCGGAAAATCCACGCTTATACAGATGTTTAATGCGCTTATCCGCCCCGACTCGGGCAGGATAATAATTGACGGCGTCGATATAACCGAAAAGGGCGCCGATTTAAAGGAAATACGCAGAAAAGTCGGATTGGTGTTCCAGTATCCGGAGCATCAGCTGTTTGAGGAAACCGTGTACAAGGACATTGCTTTCGGACCTAAGAATATGGGGCTTTCGGAGGAGGAAATCGACTTGCGTGTGCGCCGTGCAATGGAGCTTACGGGCATAGATGAGCAGTATTCGGACTATTCTCCGTTTGAGCTTTCCGGCGGACAAAAGCGCCGTGCGGCAATAGCCGGCGTGCTTGCAATGGAGCCGGAGGTGCTTATTCTTGACGAGCCTGCCGCAGGACTTGACCCCAAGGGCAGAGCGGAAATGCTCGATACCATAAAAGCACTGCATGAGAAAAATCCCAAAATGATAATAATTTTCGTTTCGCACTCTATGGAGGACGTGGCGGAAACCGCCGATAACGTAATCGTGATGAACAGCGGACGGATAGAAATGAGCGGCAGTGTGAGGGAAATATTCTCGCACAGCGAGCGTCTTGTCGAGATAGGACTTGACGTTCCGCAGATAACGCATCTTATGCTTAAGCTTAATCTTTTGGGTTATCATACAGATAAGGACATTTTTACCGTAAAAGAGGCGGTAAGCTCGATTAAAAAGCTGATCGGAGGCGACAGTGATGATTAAAGACATAACAATAGGTCAGTATATCCCCGGCAGTTCTCCGATACATAAAATGGACGCAAGGCTTAAAATAATAGCGGTGTTTGTGTACATTCTTGTGCTGTTTATGATAAAAAAACCCGTTTCGTATTTGATAGTGACGGTGTACACCGCAACGGTTGTAATGGTAAGCGGAATAAAGGTAAGGCACGTGTTGAGGGGACTGCGCCCGATGCTGTGGATATTTGTATTCACTGCGGTGCTGAATTTGTTTCTTACAAAAGGCACGGCGCTTGTGAGTATACCGATTTTCAAATTCACGCTTAAAATCACGCATGAGGGACTGTCGACTGCGATAATAATGGCGCTGCGGCTTGCATTTTTGATGATAGGCTCGTCGCTTTTAACGCTTACAACGTCGCCGTTGCAGCTGACGGACGGCATAGAAAAGCTTTTGACGCCGTTAAACAGAATAAAAGTGCCGTCGCACGAAATTGCGATGATGATGACGATTGCGATAAGATTTATCCCGACTCTTTCGGAGGAAACGGAAAAGATAATGAAAGCGCAAAAGGCAAGGGGAGCGGATTTTGAAACGGGGAATTTAATTGCCCGTGCAAAAGCCATGATACCAATACTCATACCGCTTTTTGTAAGCGCATTCCGCCGTGCGGACGAGCTTGCAACGGCAATGGAGGCACGCTGTTACAGGGGCGGCGAGGGCAGAACGAAAATGAAAGAAAGCCGTATAACGGCACAGGATATAAAGCTGATAATCATATTTGCCGTGTGTATGGCAATTCTTGCCGCTGCGGAAATGGTAATTGAAATTTAGAGAAAGTAATGATATAATGAATATTAGGGTTACACTTCAATATGACGGTACGAATTATCACGGCTGGCAGGTGCAGACGGGGTGCGAAACGATACAGCAAAAGCTGACCGATGCGATTTTTGCCGTAACGGGCGAGCGGATATGTCCCACAGGGTGCGGACGTACCGATTCGGGCGTGCACGCAAAAAACTACGTGTGCAATTTTCATACCGACGCAAATATACCGCCGGAGCGGTATGCGTATGCGCTAAACACAAAGCTTCCGCCGGAGATAGTATGCACAAAGTCCGAGGCGGTGCGTGATGAATTTTGTTCAAACAGAAGTGCGATTAAAAAGAGATATATATACAGGATATTAAACGCCGAGTTTCCCGATGTGTTTGAAAGCCGTTACGCATGGCATTATAAGCATAGGCTTGACGTGGAAAAAATGCGCCGTGAGGCGGCGGCATTTTTGGGCGAACATGATTTTATCGGGTTTGCCGCAAGCGGATTTTCGGTAAAAACAACGGTTAGAACTATTTATTCGATAAACGTTGAAAAAGAAAAGGACATTATCACGATAGATGTTACGGGCAGCGGTTTTTTGTATAATATGGTGCGCATTATGGCAGGAACGCTTGTTCAGATAGGCGGCGGTATAATACGGGACAGTGCGGCGGATATTATAAAATCACGTAACAGGGAACGGGCGGGGATAACAGCGCCCGCCTGCGGACTTCGGCTGGAGGAGGTGTTTTACGGTGAGTGACGATATAAAAGATATGATAAAATATCCTGATGAGGATGGGGATAACGGCGATACGGAGGAAGTTGTACAGGAAACGGAGCAGGAAAATCCCGAAACAGTTGAGCCCGAGCAGGAAAATCCAGAAACGGGGGAAAGCGAGGAAACCTCTCTGCAAGCCGATGAAACGGACAAGGGCGAGGAATATTTTTCGTCCGATAATGACGATACGGGTATAACGGAGACGGATTTTTCCGATGAACCGCCAAAAAGCGGAGGACGGCGCATAATAAAATACGCCGTAATTGCGGCGGCAATATTTGCCGTTATGTGCGTGTTCTCGATGATAGACACGGGCGTGATAGGAACGTATAAGCGCAATTTTGCAACCAATGTGTCGGTAATAATGCGCAATATGGGAATAAATCTCGCACCCAAAGCACCAAAAGGCACAGACGAGCCGTTAAACGATCTTTCGGCAATATCCGAGGACTCCGTGTCGGAGGACAGCAAAACCGAGCAGACAAAGGTAAAAGCAACGCCAAAACCCAAAGAACGTGAATACAATACCGATGTGGATTTTTCAAATATAGTTCCGTTTGAAACAGCTTCGGAGTCGAAGTTTGCGGTGTACAAAAAAGGAATAGTGTGCGCAAAATCGAACTATATATGTTATATAAATTCATCGGGAAAAATCGAATGGGAAATGAATACCTCCGTAATAGACCCGATTTTGAAAGCGGAGGGAGATTATATCCTCATAGCGCAGAAAAACGGCACTAAAATGTGTCTGTATGAGGATAAAAAGCTTTTGTACGATATAAATACGGACGCCAATATCCTCTCATGCGGATTGAGTATGAACGGTGACGCAACGGCGGTTTTGAACAGGCAGTCGTACAGAGGTGCGTTTTCCGTATATAACAAGAGCGGTGATGAGATATATTCGTGGTCGTCAGGCTCGCACCTGGTGCTTTGCGCCGATATTTCAAAAGGCTCAAGGCGTGTTGCGGCGTCGCTTTTGAATACCGACGGCAAGGTAAAAAGCACGGTCATGCTGTTTAACATAAACAAAGAGGACAGCTATGCTTCGGCAGATTTTGAGGACACAATCCTTTTCAATATCAAATTTGTGGACGAAACGGTAAACGCTTTCGGCGACAATTCAATGATAGGTATGGACACAAGCGGAAAGGTGCTTTTCGACAAGCGTTTTGATGATGTAGAGGTCACAAATTACGCAATAGACGATAAAGGCACGAAAATAATGGTGTTCAGCAGTGAAAATATTCCGATGATGAATATTTACAACAGCGCAGGCGTACTCAAATACACCGTCACCACGCAGACACAGTCCGATTATGCCGATATAGACAGCTATAATCTTATTTACAACGATAACCGTGATATTTTCCTCGGCAAGCCGAACAGCAGGCGTGTGTCGAAATATACGGCGTCAATGGATATAAAGGATTTGGTGCTTATAGACAGCAGAACGTTTGTGATAGTATATTTCAACAGCCTTGAATTTGTGAGAATGTAGGAGAGAGAAATGGTTTCGTATATCATAGACGCCGCGGCGGCAGTTATTATACTGATTGCGTTTGCGGCAGGAATGAAAAAGGGATTGGTCAAATCCGTGTGGCGTGCGGCGGCGTGGATAATAACGGCGGTGCTTGTGCTTGCATTTATACAGCCCGTGACGGGGATTTTGAAAAACACCCCCGTTTACGAAAAAACCGAAACGGCGGTACACGATGCATTAAAAGTCAGAATAACCGAAAACGCTGATGAAGAAAAAATAGGCGTTCCCGAATTTCTGCTAAAAAATATAGACACCGAAAGCATTAAAAACAGCACCGGCGAAGCATTGGACAAAACAGTGTCGGAGCTTTCCGCAAACGTTACGGACGTGATTATAAAAATAGCCGCATTTGTGCTGTTGTTCATAATCATAAAAATAATACTTGCAGTGATTTTCCACATTCTGAACGCCGCATCAAAGCTTCCCGTCATAAACGGCACAAACAAGCTCTTGGGCGGACTTTTGGGGATAATAAACATATTGTTTGTTATCTATATAGTATGTGCGGTGCTTACACTGTTTGTGACGGAAGAAATCGTATCCGATACGATTAATTCAACATATCTGGTCAAATATTTTTATAATAACAATATTTTATTACAGCTTGTATTCAAGAGATAAGGAGGAACTATTATGTACAGTGACGTAGTAAAAAAGGGACTTGAAAAAACTCCGCACCGTTCGCTTATGAAGGCGCTCGGTCTGACGGACGAGGAAATCGCACGCCCGTTTATAGGTGTTGTTTCGGCAAAGAACGAGATAATACCGGGGCATATGCACCTCGATAAAATCGCCGAGGCGGTAAAGGCAGGCGTAAGAATGGCGGGCGGAACACCGATTGAATTTCCTGCCATAGGCGTTTGCGACGGTATCGCAATGGGACATATCGGAATGAAGTATTCGCTCGCATCGAGAGAGCTTATTGCCGATTCGATAGAGTCAATGGCGCTTGCGCACGGCTTTGATGCACTTGTGCTTATCCCCAACTGCGACAAGATTGTGCCTGGTATGCTTATTGCGGCGGCAAGACTTAATATTCCGTCCATAGTCGTTTCGGGCGGTCCTATGCTGTCGATGAATTTCAAAGGAAAATTCCGTGACCTTAACACTGCATTCGAGGCTGTCGGCGCATACAAGGCAGGAAATATAGACGAATTTGAACTGACCGAGCTTGAGGAGGCGGCTTGTCCGTCCTGCGGTTCGTGCTCGGGTATGTTTACGGCAAATTCGATGAACTGCCTTTGCGAGGTTCTCGGTATGGCTCTCCCCGGAAACGGCACAATACCGGCTGTGTATTCCGAAAGAATACGCCTTGCAAAGCACAGCGGTATGAAGATAATGGAACTTTTGGAGGAGAATATCCGTCCCCGTGACATCATCACTCCCGATTCCATATACAATGCTTTGAGAGTTGATATGGCTCTCGGCTGCAGTACAAACTCAATGCTTCATCTGCCGGCGGTCGCATACGAAGCAAAAGCGCCCATAAGCCTTGATTATGCAAACGAAATAAGCTCGCAGACGCCGAATTTGTGCCATCTTGCACCGGCAGGCGAGCATCACGTTCAGGACCTTTATGCCGCAGGCGGTGTAACGGCTGTTATGAACGAGCTTGACAAGCGGGGACTTTTGAAAACGAATACAATCACCGTAACGGGAAAAACGCAGGGCGAAAATATAAAAGATCACCCCGTAAAGGACTACACTGTTATAAGACCGATAGACAATCCTTACAGCAAAACGGGCGGAATTGCGGTATTAAAGGGCAATCTTGCGCTTGACGGAGCTGTTGTAAAGAGAAGCGCCGTTGCTCCCGAAATGCTTAAGCACAGCGGCCCGGCAAAGGTGTTCGAGAGCGAGGAGGAGGCAATCGACGCAATCTATAAAGGAAAGATAGTAAAGGGCGATGTTGTCGTTATACGCTATGAAGGTCCCAAAGGCGGTCCCGGTATGCGTGAAATGCTCTCGCCGACGTCGGCAATATGCGGAATGGGACTTGATAAGGACGTTGCGCTCATAACGGACGGACGTTTCAGCGGCGCAACACGAGGTGCGGCTATAGGACACGTTTCCCCCGAAGCAATGGAGGGCGGACCTATCGCATTTGTGAAAGACGGCGATATAATAGAGATAGATATTGAAAACTGTATCCTTAACGTCAAGGTTTCGGAGGAGGAAATGGCAAAGCGCCGTGAAAACTGGTCTCCGAACGAGCCGAAAGTAAAAACGGGATATTTAAGACGTTATTCAAAGCTTGTTTCGTCCGCAATGCAGGGCGCAGTGATGCTTGATGAGTAATATACTTGTAAGCGCCTGTCTTTTGGGCGTAGACTGCAAATACAACGGTAAAAACAACCGAAACGAAAACGTTCTGCGCCTTATGGAAAAGCATACGCTTATTCCCGTATGCCCCGAACAGCTCGGCGGATTGTCAACTCCGAGAGAACCATCCGAAAAATCGGGCGAAAGAGTGATAAGCAAGTCGGGTACGGACGTTACGGAAAATTATAAAAAGGGTGCGGACGAGGTTTTGAAAATCGCACGTCTTTACGGCTGCAAAAGAGCGGTTTTAAAAGCGAAAAGTCCGTCCTGCGGTTCGGGAAAAGTATATGACGGCACTTTTTCGGGAACGCTTATTGACGGAGACGGCGTTACGGCACAGCTTTTAAAACAAAACGGAATAGAGGTTCAAAATGAAAACAGTGAGCTTTTATGATAAAATATATGAGAGTGTGGGAAAAATTCCATACGGCAAGGTGGCAACCTACGGTCAGATAGCGGCGCTTTCGGGAAATCCGAAAGCGGCACGTGCCGTGGGCAATGCTCTGCATAAAAATCCTTTGCCCGGAATAATCCCGTGCCATCGTGTGGTGAATGCGTCGGGGAGACTTTCCCCGGCGTTTGCTTTCGGCGGCGAAAATATTCAGCGCCAAATGCTCGAAAAAGAGGGCGTGGCATTTCTGGAAAACGGATTTGTGGATTTAAAACGCTGTTTATGGGTTAACATATAATTTACATACACATACTTTTAAAATTAACATAAGTTATGATACAATTTACACGAAAGGACTGATTTGCAAATGAAAATCGGATTTATAACAAGCGGCGGCGACTGCCAGAGCCTTAACGCCGCAATGAGGGGCGTTGCAAAGACGCTGTACCGCTATGACAGCAAAACGGAAATTCTCGGAATAACGGACGGCTACAGAGGTCTTATATACGGCGAAGCACAGAAGATGAAACAATCGGACTTTTCGGGGATACTTACCCAGGGCGGAACGATTATCGGTACGTCACGCCAGCCGTTTAAGGAGATGGGTCTGCCGGGTGAAAATGGAATAGATAAAGTCAAGGCAATGAAAGAAAACTATAAAAAATGGGGACTGGACTGCCTTGTTATCCTCGGCGGAAACGGCACGCAGAAAACGGCGAATTTATTAAGCGGCGAGGGACTTAACGTGGTTTCATTGCCGAAAACAATCGACAATGACCTGTGGGGAACGGATATGACGTTCGGATTTCACAGCGCAGTGGGCGTTGCAACCGAAGCGATAGATAATATCCATTCAACCGCAACCTCGCACGGCAGAGTTTTCATAGTGGAGATTATGGGTCATAAAACCGGCTGGATGACGCTCTATGCAGGCGTTTCGGGCGGTGCGGACGTTATCCTCATTCCCGAAATACCGTACGATATAAACAAGGTCGCAAAGGCTATAAAGGAAAGAAATAAGGCAGGCAAGCGCTTTTCGATAATTGCGGTTGCCGAGGGCGCAATATCCAAAGAGGACGCACAGCTTAAAAAGAAAGAGCTTAAGAAAAAACGAGAAAAATATCCGTCCGTATCGTATGAGATAGCGGATAAGCTTTCACAGCTTGTCGAAAGGGAAGTAAGGATTGCCATTCCGGGACATACACAGCGCGGCGGCGCACCGAATTATTACGACAGAATTTTAGCCACACGTTTCGGAGTCAAGGCGGCGGAGCTTATCATTAACAAGGATTACGGTAAGCTTGTTACGCTTAACGGCGATAAAATCGACGCCGTACCGCTTTGCGATATTGCCGGCAAGCTTAAAACGATACCTGCGGATTATGAAATGATTTCACAGGCAAAGGAGATAGGAGTTTGTTTCGGAGATTAAAGGAACTGTTCGGGATAATACCGAGAGGAGTGAATATTCCTATGCATAAGGATATAAAAACAACAAAAGGCATATACATCAACAGGGAAATATCGTGGCTCAAGTTCAATAAGCGTGTGCTTGAGGAGGCGCAGAACGAAAACGTTCCGCTGTGCGAACGTCTTTCGTTTTTGTCGATATACCAGTCAAATCTTGACGAGTTTTTTATGGTGCGTGTCGGCTCTTTGGAGGATCAGAAGCTCCTTGAGGGCGACGAGCGTGAAAACAAAACAAACCTGACTCCGCAGGAGCAGATAGACGCTATCCTTAAAAATGTGAGAAAGCTTAACGAGGAAAAGGACGAGGCTTATTTTGAGCTTATGTCGGGCATTGAGCGGCACGGAATAAAGATTGTGCGCTTTTCGTCGCTTTCAGGCAGTGAAGCCAAGGCTATCGAGAATTATTACTTGCAGGAAATTCTTCCGCTTTTATCGGTTATGATAGTTGGCAGAAAACAGCCGTTTCCGTTCCTTAAAAACAAAGAGATATATGCGCTTGCCGTGCTGGAGCGGAAAGGCAAGCAGAAGATAGGCATTATCCCGTGCGACAGCGAAATTCTGCCCCGTCTTGTTCCCGTGCCGAAAGATCAGAATACGTATATGCTTTTGGAGGAGCTTATTCTGCATTTTATGGCAAAGGTGTTTGACGGCTATAAAATACAGGAAAAATCGCTTTTAAGAGTTACGAGAAATGCGGATATTGACGTTCATAAGGTGTATGATGAGGATTTAAACTACCGTGACCAAATGGAGCGTGTGGTAATGCTTCGGAAAAAGCTTGCGCCCGTAAGGGTTGAGCTTACACGGAATATAAACAGCGCTATGCTGTCACAGCTGTGCGGTTACTGCGGCGTACAGCCGGAGCAGGTGTTTTATTCCAAATCACCGCTTGATTTGTCGTTCGTGTTCGATATACAGGATTTGTTAAGAGGAAACACGGAGCTGTTTTTTGAGCGCCGAATACCCCAACAGCCGTCGGCGGTAGATGCGCACAGACCGATGATTGAGCAGATTAAGGAAAAGGATATTCTGCTTTCGTACCCGTATGAGAGCATACGCCCGTTTCTGCGCCTTTTGCAAGAGGCGGCGCAGGACCCCAAGGTTTATATGATAAAAATGACGCTCTACCGTCTTGCGAAAAATTCAAAGGTTGTCGAGGCGCTTGTCGAGGCGGCGGAAAACGGCAAGCAGGTAGACGTGCTTGTCGAGCTTAAAGCAAGATTTGACGAAAAGAATAATATCGAGTGGAGCAGACGCCTTGAGGACGCCGGCTGTCACGTTGTTTACGGAATTGACGGGTTAAAGGTACATTCAAAGCTGTGCCTTATAACACGCCGCAGTGATGACGGAATAGAGTATATAACGCAGATAGGCACGGGTAATTACAACGAAAAAACGGCAAGGCTCTACACAGATCTCTCGCTTATGACGGCAGACAGACGCATAGGCGAGGAGGCAACCGAGGTTTTCCGTGAAATTCTTATAGGCAATATGGTAAAATCGTCAAAGCATCTGCTTGTTGCGCCCAAATGTCTGCAAAAGCCCGTTTTGGATATGATAGATGATGAAATCAAAGCGGCAAAAGAGGGTAGAGAGGCATACATAGGCGTAAAAATCAATTCGCTTACGGATAAAAAAATAATGGATAAGCTTGCGGAGGCGTCCGAGGCGAATGTGAAAGTGGAGCTTATAGTGCGAGGGATATGCTGTCTTTTGAGCGGAATACAGGGTAAAACCGAAAATATAACGATAAAGAGCATTGTCGGCAGATACCTCGAACATTCGAGGATTTATATATTCGGCACTCCCGACAGGGACAGAATATATATCTCGTCCGCCGATTATATGACAAGGAATACCCTGCGGCGTGTCGAGGTGGCGGCGCCCATATATGACGAGGATATAAAGCGGCGCATACGTGAGATGTTTGCGGTGATGATGAGCGATAACGTAAAGGCACGCACACAGCTTTCAGACGGAAACTATAAAGTCATAGCAGACCAAAATCCGCCCGTAAACGCACAGGAGCTGTTTTTTGAAAAAGCTTATGAGCGGGCAAAACAGGAATAAAAACAATCATTGCGGGGGCGATAAGGAAATCGCCCCTTTTGAAATTTGCAAAAACGGCAATAAATTGCGTTTGCGTACTTGACAAATGTGCGTAAATATGATAAAATAATTTAGCATTCCGATAGGTGTGCAAATGCTGACGTAGCTCAGTAGGCAGAGCACTTCATTGGTAATGAAGAGGTCGGCGGTTCGACTCCGCTCGTTAGCTCCATATGAAAAAACCGCTTAAACGCTGTATTTATCAGTGTTTGTGCGGTTTTTTGTTTTCGAAATCTATGTATTTCGTATAGGCATAAAACGGCATATTTTTGCATTAGAAAGTTGTCAAAAAGTTGTCAGAAACGTTCGCCCATATACTCATTTAATTTACCAACTGATTGCTCTGTCATTTCGTTCGCAAAATCCGTATAAATGTTCATTGTAGTTTCAAACTTTGCGTCTCCTAACAGACGTTGCATTGTTTTAGGGTCTATTCCTGCACAATATAATAATTTAGCATAGGCGTACTTTTTCAGCGCCATATCGTCAATAATTCTTTGGAATATAGACGGTGTTATTTCTTCGATTGCCATTTTAAAAAACGGTGAAAGATGTTTTAGCGAACATTCATAACTTTGGTATGCGTTATAGCTTACACTATTTTCCTTTTCAGCAAGCATTTTTGTTGCAAGACGATAAAAATTATGTTTTTCGTATTCCATTTTATGTTCATATGCCAATTGCTGGCGATTGATGTCACGTTCGGCGGCACGCTCGGTTGTTGCGGCGCTATAAAAATATTTCGGTGTACCGTCAGACGTTATGATTTTTTGCAGTATCTTCCGTCTTTTCTTTTTTTACCGACATATTTTTGTTCAAACTCATTTTGAATAAAAATATGCCGGAATGTAACACATCTATTGTAAACCTACAACACGACATTCAATGAATGGAAGAAAACTGTTGAATTTGGCGGTAAAAGTGGTATAATAGAAAATAGAAGATATGTCAATACGAATGGTCGTAGAAATGAAAAACCATTATCAAGCGAACAAATAAGAGAAAATATGCAATATGCGCAAAGATTAGGAATGCCACGGGACAGAATAAGATATGGTGAGCATTATACAACATCGTACGGAGCTATGTTTGATGTGCTATACATTGGTACTGATGTGTATCCGGCAGAGGGAAAACATCTGTCAGCAAATAGTAGAATATCGAATAAAGGAGCCATTGCACATGAATTGGTAGGGCATAGAGAGGCTCAAATACAGGGATTAACCCAAGGAAATAATCTTCTCGAAGAAATTCAAGCAAGTATAAGAGCCGTACGGTTTGCACCCGAATTAACCGACAGGGAAAGATTTGTATTGTTAAGGGATGCGGCAGAAAGAGCGCAAAAAAAAACGGCATTAGGTTAAGAGATATAAAAAATAAATTACATATTCAGAAAAGGTAGTGATTTTTATGCAAATTGTTGATAGTTTTGAACATAAAAACAAAACAGCCATTTACTTAGACACTGATGAAACAGAGGTTGCCGCAATAAGAAAAGCAAGTAAAATTAATATAAATGGTGAAATTTTTTCTATAATAGAAAAAGATTTTATGACTTCTCTAATTGGTAAGACTAATGTTGCGTTGCTTTTAAATACCTCAAAATCAATAAAAAAAGGTCAAAACATTAGGATAATAAATTAAAACACTTCCTGTTAATTCCGCACAGGTCAGTGATATAATGTATAATGCAAAAAAAAAATGAATACAAAAAACGCATATCAAACGATGTGCGTTTTTTATTTGCCGAGGAGGCGCAGGCACTTGTTGTAGAAGCACTGATGTCGGGCGAGACAGGGAATAAGACGGCGGCAAAGCTGGCGGACAGAGCAGAGGGAGTGAACGCCCCTGTAATGCATCCGCGCTGCCGATGCACCACAACATTTGATATGAACTATGTGCAGCGCAGGGCGAGAGACCCGCTAACGGGACGAAACAGCATAATTGACGGAAATGTTACATATTCGCAATGGAAAGAAAGCTTGACCGCTGAACAAAAATCGGCGCTTGACCTTGCGAAAAAGAAAAACGGCAATGGAGCAAGGGACAAACTGCAACATGTGCAGTACCAAAAAGTCCTCGGGCGGAAAGTTGTGCCGCAATCATTTGACAAATTTCAAGATTTAAAGTATAATGATACTGAACGGTGGAAATTTATTAAACTTGATTACAGCCGACAAAATGAATTAATACAAAATCCAAATATGGCTTTGCCAAATGCGAAAGACGCTACAATAGCCGATGAAAAGTTTACCCAATATTTGTTTGACGGAAGCCATCCGGAGGGATTGGCAAAAGGCAAAATTTTTACTGAACGACTTGGATATGATATAAATAATTATCAAGATTTAAAAGCAGCGATACTATGCAAGGCTGAAAAGTACCCTGTAAAATACAAGGGAAATAATGGTCACGGCGACAGATATGAACAGAAAATAATATTATATGGCTCAAAAGATACCCCTGCAAACGTGGTTGTTGCGTGGTTTGTTGAGGATGAAAATAAAACAAGAATGGCAAGCACATACATCAAGGAGGTAAATAGATAATGAAAATAAATTTATTTGATACGGTATTGCTTAAAGACGGACGAACGGCGGCGATTGTTGAGGTGTTTGAAAATGGCGTTTTTATGGCGGATATAGGTTCGTCACCAAAAGACTGGGAAACTATAGACGTGACCATTGATGAAATTGAAAAAGTCATAGAGCGATAAATTATTCCTGTTAATTCCGCACAGTTCAGTGATATAATGTATAATGCAAAAAATGAATAAAAAACGCATATCAAATGATGTGCGTTTTTGTTTGTGACAATTTAATAAATCAAGAACAGTGCAATCGGCTGTTCTTTTTTTATACACAAACTGTCCCGGGCAAGACACTAAAAGGCTCAAAATTTATGCCATAAAAGGAGGATTATATAATGGCAGAATTAAACAAAGGACTTACCGGGGCAGGTACGGGGGCAGAGGGCGCAGGCGGCAATCCGTCGGCAGACCCGAAAGCAACTGATGCAGGCAACGGAAAGGACGAAAAAACAAAAACATATTCACAGGAAGATTTCGAAAGGGCTTTGCAGTCCGGCACCGACAAATGGTAACAGCCTGGTGTATTGTGCCGTCATAACGCTTTCTCCAGCGGTAAACATATTGTCGATTGGTTTTGTAGCGTATGGCAGCTTTAGTAACGCCATATTTTAAAGAATATTCAATTAATGCTTGCCTAAACATCATATTTTGTGTTATAGTATTCATATACGGAAATCTCTCCTTTTGTAGTTTGGTGTGGTAACTTAACTATAACACATTTTGAGCGGTTTCCGTATTCTTTTTTTTTACCGACATATTTTTGTTCAAACTCGTTTTGAATAAAAATATGCCGGAATGTAACACATCTATTGTAAACCTACATTATGCGGCGTTTTACATAAGGCGCACGCCTTGACAATATATCTGCCGAGTGGTAAAATTAACTGCAGAGAACAGTTAAGCGGAGGCGTATATAAATGAATACCAAAATAAAAGGCATATTTTACGTTATTATTGCCGCATTCGGATTTTCCATGATGTCGGTGTTTGTGCATCTGGCAGGGGATTTGCCGTCTTATCAGAAAGCGTTTTTCCGAAATTTGGCGGCGGTGATTTTCGTGTCGGTAATAATGCTTAAAAACCATATAAGCTTTATCCCCAAAAAGGAAAGCATACCGGCTCTTTTGGGACGTTCGATATTCGGCACGATAGGCATACTCTGCAATTTTTACGCAATAGATCATCTTGTGCTTGCGGACGCAAATATGTTAAATAAGCTTTCGCCGTTTTTTGCCGTGATATTTTCAATATTGATTCTTAAGGAAAAGCCGACTCTTGTACAGATAATAGGCGTTTTAACGGCGTTTTTGGGCAGTGTTTTTATAATCAAGCCGTCAATGGGCGGATACGATGTTTTTCCGGCGGCAATGGGTGCTTTGGGCGGACTTGGCGCAGGCGTTGCTTACACGTTCGTGCGCTACCTCGGCAAAAGAGGCGAAAATAGCTTTGTTATAATTTTCTTTTTCTCGGCGTTTTCGTGCCTTGTTTGTCTGCCGTTTACGATTGTTGAGTTTTCCTCGCTTACGCTCAAGAGCTTTCTGTTTCTTGTATGCGCCGGATTGGGCGCATGCATAGGTCAGTTCGGAATAACCAAAGCTTACGTCTGCGCACCGGCAAAGGAAATATCGGTTTATGATTATACACAGGTGCTGTTTGCGGCGGTGTTCGGGTATTTTCTGTTCGGTCAAATTCCCGATATGCTGAGCGTTATAGGATATATCCTAATATGCGGCGCAGGCATTGCGATGTTTTTCTATAACCGCAGAAAATAAATATTGCCGCAGCTTTTTTCCGAAACATATTGACAAATGCAAAATAAGCCATTATAATAAAACTAACTAATATAAGTTAGTTTAGAGGCGGGGGATAATATGAAAAAAACGGATATGAGTGCATACGGACTGCACGGGCAGTACGAAATGCCGAACGGGGAATATAAAATAGGGAGAATACTGTCACAGGAAAAGGGATTGTATTATATGATAAGCGAAAACGGAGGACAGTTCGCCGAGGTATCGGGGAAGTTCCGCTATAATGCGGAAAGTGCGGTTGATTTCCCGTCGGTCGGCGATTTTGTTTCGGCGGATTGCAGCGGCGGTGAAAACCACGCTGTTATACACGCTGTTCTGCCGAGAAAAAGCGTGTTTGTGCGCAAGGCGGCAGGCGGTGACAACACGGAACAGATTGTTGCCGCAAATATTGATACGGTGTTTATCTGTATGTCGCTCAATAATGATTTTAACGTAAGGCGTCTGGAGCGGTATCTTTCCGCCGTGTGGGACGGCGGAGCATCGCCTGTGGTTGTTTTAACAAAATCGGATTTATGCGCCGATTTGGCGGAATTTAAAAACAAGGTTGAGGAAATCGCTTTCGGAACGGACATTATCACAACGTCGTCGAAAGAGGAGGACAGCATCAAAAAGCTTTTGCCGTATATCGGTTTCGGGAAAACCGTTGCGCTTACAGGTTCGTCGGGAGTGGGAAAATCGACGCTTATAAACGCTCTTTTGGGCGAAAACAGGCTTGAAACAAACGGACTCCGCAATGATGACAAGGGCAGACACACCACAACAAGACGTGAATTGTTTTTGCTCAAAGACGGCGGCATGGTTATAGATACGCCCGGAATGAGGGAGCTTGGAATGTGGGACTCGGAGGATGGTATCAGCAAATCCTTTTCCGATATAGAGGAGCTTTCAGCTATGTGCCGTTTTTCGGACTGCACGCACACAAGCGAGCCGGGCTGTGCTGTTTTAAATGCCGTTACAGACGGCACTCTCTCAAGTGAGCGGCTTTTGTCATATCAAAAGCTGAAAGCGGAAAACGCTTATTTTGAAAATACCGAAGAATACTTGTCGGCAAAGAAAAGAAAATTTAAAAATATTGCAAAAATCAATAAAGGCAGGAGAATTTAAAATGAAATATATAAAAAGTGAAAAATACAATACACCAAACTTACAGGCAAAAATTATGGGTCCCAATCCCGTTAAGCTGGAGGAGGAATTGCTTTTGAACTGCAAAATACCCGATAATGCCGTTGTATGCGATCTCGGTAGCGGACAGGGACTTACGAGCGTATTCCTTGCAAAGGAATACGGCTTTACTGTGTATGCGGCGGATTTGTGGAGCGATCCCGAAGAAAACCGAAAGTTTTTTGATGAAGCAGGACTTGACGAAAAGCAGATTATTCCCGTGAAAGCGGACGCAACAGACCTCCCGTTTGAGAAAGAATTTTTCGATGCGGTTGTAAGCACCGATTCGTACAACTATTTCGGGCGTGACGTAAATTATCTTGACGATAAGCTTTTGCCGTTCGTCAAAAGCGGCGGATATGTGTATATTGCAATTCCCGGAATGAAAAAGGATTGCCATGATAATCTGCCAAAGGAGCTTTTGCTCTCGTGGACGCCCGAACAGCTTGACTATATGCACGACGTGAATTATTGGAGCAAAATTGTCGGTGCGTGCAAAAGCGCCGAGTCTGTGAGCGTTTCGGAAATGGAAAGCAACGAGGAGGTTTGGGCGGACTGGCTCAAACAGGAAAATGAATATGCCGTGGGCGACAGAAAAGCAATGGAAGCCGGCGGCGGAAAATATCTTAATTTTATTAAAATTGTGCTTAAAAAGAAATAAACCGCAAAGGGTGCTGCTTTGCAGTACCCTTTGCGGTTTCGGCAGGAGCAAGCCCCTGCCCTACGGTGCGGAGCGTGTCCGTTTGCGTGAGATTAAGGGACGATGAGGGCATCGTCCCCTACCGCATAATTGTAAACGCAATTTGCAGGGGTCGATGCCTACATCAACCCGCATAATATACGGTTTTGCTAAGGCATAATTATTGCTTTCCGTTTACCTCGTCATAATTCTTTATATGTTCTATGTCCTTAATTTTATCGAGGTACTCCATACATGCCTTTTGTGCCGAGGGAAGATGCAGCGTCTTATAATTTCCGCACTCAACCTCGCTCGCACCGAAAACCTCGCCCTCATGCTCGATAGTTTTCTTAAGAGCGTCCTTAACCAGCTCAAGAACTTCCTTTTCGGAAACGCAGTCACGCACAAGCAGATAAAACCCCGTCTGGCAGCCCATCGGTCCGAAATAAACTATGCTGTCCGCATATTTTGAATTTCTTGTAAAAGTCGCTATCATATGTTCTATCGTGTGCATTGTCACATTGTCAAGGACAGTGCCGCTGTTAGGCTTGCAGAAACGCAAATCGTACGTGTTACAGTCGCCGTCCTTGCGTGAGAGATATATTCCCTCGCTTAATTTTGTATGGTCAACACAAAAGCTTTTTATTCTATTCATCATAATTCTCCTTTATATCACGGAGCATTGCCCGTATTATTTTTACGGCTGTGTCCGCCGCAGATTTTGCAAAAGTCGGAAAATCAACGACACTGCCGCTGTTTGCTCCGTCCGAGATTGAGCGCAGAACGCCGAAATTAACGCCGTTCATGGTGCAGACATGACCTATTGCCGCGCCCTCCATTTCCGCCGCAACCGCATTAAAATCCTTTATAATGCGCTTGCGCTGTTCGTCGGAGGCGATAAACTGATCGCCCGACGCTATAGTTCCGCATACGGCGCTTTTTCCCGTTTCCTTTTCTATCGCCTTGCACATAAGCTTTACAATGTTATCGTCACAGTCCATATAAACCGTGTCAAGTCCCGTTATAAATCCCGGTGCATCGCCGAGGGGCGTTGTGTCCATATCATGCTCGGCAACGCTTTTTGCAACCGCAATATCGCCTATGCCAAGCTCGGGCGCCAAGCCTCCGGCAACGCCTGTATTTATTACGCAGTCGGGCGAATATTTTAAAATCATAGTCTGTGCGCAGACGGCGGCGTTCACCTTGCCCACACCTGCAACAGCAACCAAGGTGTCAACGCCCTCTATTTTGCCGCGATAAAATTCAACCGAACTGATTTTTTCTATTTCGGCTTCCTCCATAAGGTTGCAAAGGGCACGCACTTCGATGTCCATTGCTCCTATTATTCCTATAAGCATATTATCTACCTCTTTTCTGATTAAATTATAAAATAAAAAATGCGTTTTGTCAAATTTGACTTTTTTCGCAAAATGCGATATAATGTATGCGCTAATGCGGCGGATTGGAGGACTATTTATGGACTTTGTCGCTATCGACTTTGAAACGGCGACTTCAAAATACACAAGTATGTGCAGTATGGGGATATGCGTTGTTGAAAACGGTAAAATTTCCGAACGCAAGGAAATATATATAAAACCCGTTCCGTTTGAGTTTAACGATTATAATATAAAAATACACGGCATCACGCCCGAAATGGTTTGGGACAAGCCGACATTTGACCAATACTGGGACGAGGTTAAGCCGTATCTTGAAAACAAGATTGTGGTTGCGCACAATGCAATGTTTGATGTGGGAGTTTTGTGTGCGGGGCTTGATTATTTCAACATAGAGTATCCGCCGTTCGACTATCTCTGCACCGTGCGCCTTTCGCAGATGGCGTATCCGGAGCTTCCCAAGCACAAGCTCAACTGCCTGTGCGACGCATTAGGGATAACGTTTTCGCATCACCATGCATATGATGACGCATACGCCTGCGCAAGGGTGCTTATGCGGATAATGGAGGATTACAGCCTTGATACCATCGAGGAGATAAAGGAGTGCTTTGAGGTGGAATCGGGAAAAGTATATCCCGGCTGTAAGCTGTCGTTTAAAAAGAAAAGCAAAAGAAAACAAGCCGCAGCAAAATGAAAGCGGTTTTGCCACGGCTTGTTTTGTGTAAATGTGTTTTGTGAGGTAATATTATTATTGCCTTATTTTTTTGAATTTATTCATCTGTTTGCGGCAACAGCGCCCATAAACCCGGAAAAAATGCTCCCTGCGGCTATTGCGAAAAAGTGTGTGTTAAACGTAATTTTCCTGTTCAGTATCAGCGACAGCACCACAAGCGATAGTATAAAAAGAATGCTTACCGACAGTGAGTTAAAGAGCATTTTTCCGCCGCACGTTCTCGCCGCCGAAAACGCTCCCGCGGCAACAGCCGCCGCCGTGCCGACGTACATACATATGTTCCCGGCAGAGTCGCCGATATTTGTGAAAAACATCAGTACGGACAGCAGTATAAGCGTTAAGACGGTTATCACCGCCGTGACAAGAAATCCCGAAAGTATAGAACGAAGCTTCATAAAATCACAGCCTTTCCTTCCGCAGAATTAACTGCGGACATATAAAAAAAATCCCTCATACTAATATGTATGAGGAATTTTCTTCTTTAAGAACTTAGTTTGTCTGCTTGGTTTCAACGGATTTTATGCTGTTTCTTTCCATTTTAACGAAGGACTTTTCATCGGGTGTTCCGACGTTTCCCGTTTCGAGGATTACATAGTTATCCTTGATTTTTGAAATCTTTCCGCAGATACCGCCGATGGTTACAACCTTGTCGCCGACTTTGAGAGCGTCTATCATGGCTCTTGTTTCCTTTTCTTTCTTTCTCTGCGGTCTTATTGCTATAAAGTAGAATATAACAAAAATCAGAATGATAGGCAGAAACGAAACTATCATATTTGCCGGACCGCTTGCCTGAGGCTGAGTACCCTGAGCCTGTGTTGACGTTGATGTTTCGCCGTCCGCATACGCTGTTATTTCAAAAAATTCCATTTATTTTTCTCCTTTGCTGATTAATAACTATTTCATTATACTATATATACTATTTTTTTGCAAGGGAAATTATGTATCTTTATAAAGTTTTTTTATCCCTTCCGCCATAGTCACAAGACTTTCGGCGTTTGCTATCGGTGTATAGTGCTCGCATATGAATTTTTCCTGGAGCATGCGCCGTATCTGCCTTTGCGAAAATTCGGCAAGCACTCCGCACGCATTGGAAAATCTTGCGGCGTTCGGCAGAATAAAGAAGTAACCCTTATCCGATTTGTAAAGCTTGCTCTTTAACAGCACGCTCTCCTCGAGCCGTACCATTGCACCGCACAAATCGTCCATTTCCTCAAAGAAGAAAATCCCCGGCGGACTCTTTTTAATATGCGGCGTGACGGATTTTATCCGCCCCTTTGCCTTAATCGGAGTTTTAACCGCACCCTCGTGGATTTTGCTCACAATAATGCTTATTCCGTCGCTTGACGGCATAGCCTCCACAACTACCTGACCGTTGTACGGATTAAAATCGGTTTCTTCTTTGATTGTTTCCATTATGTTGAACAGAAAGGCGTGCAGCTCCTTCGAGTTAGGCCGAAGCTGTTCTATATTTATGTTAAGACCCATAAGGTCGGCGGCTGTTACGGTAACCCGTACCCTGTTGCCGTTAAGACGTTCTATTCGCATAATCATATCCTCCATATACTATTATACTATAAAAAAATCGTTTTGGGAATACATATTGAAATATTTTTTTAAGAAAATATGTAGCGGCTTTTGTATTAAAAGGTATAACTTGAAAAATTTCGGTAAGAATATAAGTGAAAGACGCTATCCGATGTGTATCGGAGGCGCATAACGAGGAGGTACTTTAAGTATGAACAAAGAGCAAAACAAAAAAGCAAAGCTGCCGGGCTTTTACATAGCAGTGTGCTGCTGTGTACTGGCTATAGGCGCCGCAGGATATTTCACGCAGAAAAAGCAAGCGGTGAACACATCTACGGCTGTAGAAAATGCGGATAAAAGCACACCCGTGCCGACTGCACAGCCGACAAAGATACCAATTTCCTCCGTACCCGAAAGACCGGTGCAGACGCCCGAACCGGAGGTGCCTGCGTCAAATATTGTTGAGGCTGAGGATTTTGCGGTTGACAATCCCGATCTTGAAGCATCGGTAACGGCATCGGCTGAGGAGGTATTAAGCTTTGTTATGCCCGTGTCGGGCGAGATACTGGCGCAGTATTCGGACAAGCCCGTTTATAACGACGCCCTTGACGATTGGCGCACTCACAACGGCGTAGATATTGCCGTAAACGAGGGCGGCAGCGTGTGCGCCGCCGCAGACGGAACGGTGAGCGAGATAACCTACAACGCTATGGGTTGCTGTGTAACCATTACGCACAGTGACGGGTATACAACAAAGTATATGCAGCTTGACAGCGCCGGAGAAGTAAAAGAGGGAAATGCCGTCAAAAAAGGCGACGTAATAGGTACGATAGGAAAAAGCACGGCAGAAAGCGTGAAAGAGCCGCATCTGCATTTTGAGATGTACAAGGACGGAACTTGCTTAAATCCGTCGAAGGCGCTCAAGTAGGATTTAGGTTGTCGATGCCATCATCGACCCGAAAAATGCAGGGCAAGGGTTTACCTTTGCCGAAATTCTTTCTACCCCAACCAAAAAGGGAACAGGCGGCATTGCCGCCTGTTCCCCTTTTTGGTTAATATATTCTCTCGCCTTTTAAAAATACCGCCGAGGTTTTTTTGTTTTCGTCAAGCACAGTTAAATCCGCTCTGAACTCCTTTTCTATTTTTCCGCTGTCCGTCAGCCCCAAAAGTTTTGACGGCGCATAGCTCATCATAACGGAAACACTGTAGCTGTCTATTCCGTAATCGTCCGTAAGCGCACGGTACATCATATCGCCCGACGTAACACTACCGGCAAAGCTTGACCTGTCGGGCAGTTTTGCAACGCCGTCCTCGATTATGACTCTGTTCTCGGGGAGTTTCTCGCCGAGGAAGCTTTCGGTTATACCGCTTTCGCCCGCACCGCGCATTGCGTCCGATACAACGCATATCTTTTCACAGCCTTTAATTTTCATTACAATTTCAAAAAACTCACGGCTTATGTGGTGTCCGTCGCCTATAAGCTCAACATAGCAATCATCATTTAAAAGGGAACATTCGGCAATACCGCCGTAAACCTTGCTCCCGCGCTTTACCCTCGACGTTGTGGCACAGAACAGGTGCGTCACCTGATTAAACCCGATTGAAAACGCATGCTCAACCTCGGGAGCGTATGCCGAGGAATGACCGATGGATAAGCCTATTTTCCGCTTTGAAAACTCCTTTGCAAGATATTCCGTGCCGTTAAGCTCGGGCGCACAGGTTATGCGCGATATAATATCGCCGCCGTGCAAAAGAATTTTGTTGCAAAATTCTTTTGTCGGCTCGGTTATTGCGTCAAGATTTTGCGCACCGCACATTTCCTTTGAAAGAAACGGTCCTTCGAGGTGCAGTCCCAAAAAACGCTCGTTTTCTTTGTATTTGCGTGCAATTTTGAAAAATTCAAGCATTTTTTCCTCGTGACAGGAAACGAGCGTGGGGCATATTCTCGGCGTTCCGTGCGCAAGATGCGTTTTAAAAATATTTGAAAACGCATCTTCGGTGCAGTCGAGAAAATCATATCCGCCGCCGCCGTGAAGATGAATATCCACGAATGACGGAACCACCGTATGACCGCCTGCGTCAAAGATTTCGGCGTCCGTCGGGATTTCCGCACGGTCGCATACATCGGTTATCATACCGTCACGGATTATTATAAGCTTATCGTAAACCCCGCCGTTACAGACGACGTTTCCGTTTTTTATAACTTTCATATTATTTGTTGTAAACTCTTATTTCGGGCACGGGCGAAACAAGCGCATCGCCTGCCGCATACAGTGCGGCGTCGGGGTGTACCCTGAACAGCGAACACGGAACAGCCGCCGTTTCCTCGCCGTGAAGTATTTTTCTTAAAGCGCCGGCATTCCAGTCACGGGGCATACACATACGTATTTTCTTTGCCATCATAACCTCTTTCATTCCGACCGTTATGCAATATTTCGGTATTCCGTCAAGGTCGCCGCCGCAGTTCATATAACAGTTAATCGTTTTCGTTTCTCTCGAAATCGGCAGAACTCTTGTGGGACGTGCGCGAAATTCATCAGGTGTTACGACCTCGCCCGGCTCCGGCGGTTCGTTGAACGCAAAATGTCCGTTTATGCCTACTCCGCCCCATGCCATATCGAGCTTTCCCGCTTTTTCGATAAGCTCAAGCACCTTGCCTTCGTTGCCCGGCTCGGGGAAATGTCTGTTTTCGGGCAGAACATTAAGCTCATCATCAATGAGATTATAGAATATTCTGTCCATTCCGCCTCTGAATGAGAGCGGATCGCTCTTGTCTATGTACTGCTTGTCATCGGTAAGATATTCGTCCATATTGATAAAGGTACAGCGTTTAAGGCTTATGCGGTATTTGTTCACCAGATACACAAGTCTGCTGTACGGACCGAGAGGACCGTAAGGTACAATCATTATTGTGTCCTCGCCTTTGTCGTTGTTTGCCTTTATTGTTTCAAGCACTTCTATTGCCATTCTCCAGTACAGGTCATATTCCGTATCGCACGGCAGGAGCGTTATTTTACTGCCCTTTCCAAGCTCCTCTTTGGGTATAAGATTTATATTTTCCATAGTAATCCTCCGTTCCGCCGCATTAAGGCGGCATATCGTTATAATGCCATTATAGCAGTGAGGTATAAAAGAGTATATACATTTTTCTGCTGTAAATTAGCATTTTTCTGCTGAAAATGTTGACGGAGGAGCAGATATATATTATAATTACAAAAAAGGGGTGATTGCGGTGTATTCGTCGGAGCGGACTTCAAACGAGTATCTTTTGCTCAACAGCTGCGGTATACAGTATCTGTCAAAATCCGATCTCGGAAGCAGCAGAATAAACGGGCGTGTGGATTATCATATAGTGTATGTTGAGCGTGGCGTGTGCCATATAAAGCTTGACGGCGAAGAAACGAAGGCGGAAGCCGGAAACATTATTCTGTTCCGCCCGGGAGAACCGCAGGAATATTGCTTTTTTGCAGGCGACAATTCAATCTCTCATTATGTTCATTTTACGGGTTCGGGTTGTGAAACGCTTTTGAAAAAGCTCGGGATTTACGATGTGCGGATTTTCAATATAGGCAGGGACGAAGGCTATGAAAAGCTTTCTTCAAGGCTTTTGAGGGAATTTTCTCTGAAAAACGGTATGTGGGAGGTAACGTGTGCCGGAATACTTGCCGAAATGCTCGGGGTTATCGGAAGAAAGCACGCACTGCGCAGCAGCAGTGTGAGCAGAAAAAGCGAAAACCGCATAAATACCGCCTGCCGCAGAATTTATGAAAATATAGATAAAAACCTTACCGTAAGCCTTTTGGCAGAGGAATGTTTTATAAGCGAAAGCCGATTTACACACCTGTTTCGGGAGGTTACGGGAAAATCGCCCAAAGAATACGCTGCGGAAATCAAAATAAATATCGCAAAGGAAATGCTCAGTGAGGGAAATTATTCCGTAAGAAACATTTCGGAGTCGCTCGGATTCTTAAATCAGAACTATTTCTCACGTGTATTCAGAAAGCATACGGGAATTTCACCGAGTGAATACAGAAAAAAATACAAATGAGCCTGCGAAAAAAACGGCTTGTAATTTTTTTGAAAACATTATATAATTAATATGAATTATAGGACGGCGGTGAATATATGTACTATTATCCAACAAGGACAGAGGCAAGTATTACTATAGGTAACCTCTAAAAATTCATAAAAAATTGTTGAAAAAATCGTCAGATTATGGTATAATAAAGATACTATAATAAAGGCGGTTGAAATGAAATGCAGATCAATCTTTTTGCGGAAGAAACACA